>ERZ827150.466-NODE-466-length-59672-cov-5.711643_pt1 | contig 59672 bp, 51 predicted proteins | sample MGYA00519779_ERZ827150 | MGnify/ENA primary metagenome ERZ827150 (study PRJEB31778, sample SAMEA3449267) | human gut metagenome | biome: human gut; feature: human-associated habitat; material: faeces | place: United Kingdom | collected 2010/2012 ...
TATTCTCTGTTTTTCACCGCCGGACAGAGTAGAACCGCCCTCTCCAATCATGGTACGCAAAAAGTGAACGGAGGCGATGTGGCCGCCCTGCGGGAGGCTATCGACGCCTGCGCTTTGGAGAAGGGCAAGCCCCATTGCATCGTGATGGACACGGTGAAGGGAGCAGGTATTCCCGAAGTGGAGAACACGGAGTACAACCACAGCATGAACGTGACGGCGGAAACCTGCGACCGGTGGCTTGAGGATTTGCACGCCCGGCTGGCGGCGCTTACCGGAGGTGAAGAACGATGAAAACCGTCTATACGGGCGAGAAGGACGCCAGATCCTTTAAGGACGTGCTGGGAGGGACGATTGCCTGGCTGCTGGATAACGATCCGGACGTCATTTACCTGGACGCTGATCTGATGCGCTGCATCGGCACCTACGACTATTTCAAAAAGCATCCCGATCGCGCCGTTAACTGCGGCGTTGCCGAAGCCAATATGGCGGGCGTGGCGGCGGGACTGAGCGCCGCCGGCTTCAAGCCCATCGCCCATACCTTCGGCCCCTTTGCCTCCCGAAGGTGCTTTGACCAGGTGTTCCTCTCGGCGGGCTATGGGGATAATCCCATCACGATGATCGGCAGCGACCCCGGCGTTTGCGCCGCCTTCAACGGCGGCACCCATATGCCCTTTGAGGACATGGCGCTGTACCGTGCGATTCCCGGAGCCACCGTTATGGACGTCACCGACGCGGCCATGCTGGAAGACGTGCTGAAGCAGTCGGTGAACCGCCCGGGGGTAAAGTATATCCGTGTGGGCCGCAAAAACAACGCCAGGATGTATGCGGAGGGAAGTCGTTTTGAGATTGGCCGGGCGATTGAACTCCGCGCCGGCACAGACGTGACCCTGATCGCCTGCGGCGTCATGGTGCACGAGGCCATGCAGGCGGCGAACGCATTGGCGTAGATGGGGATTGATGCGGGCGTGGTCGATATGTTCACAGTCAAGCCCCTGGACGAGGAAACGGTGGAACGCTGCGCCAGAGAAACGGGCGCGATTGTGACCTGTGAAAATCACAATCGGATCGGCGGTCTTACAGACGCCGTCGCTCAAACGCTTGCCCTGCGTTGTCCTGTTCCTTTGGAGCATGTGGCGGTAGAAGACGAATTTGGCGAGGTAGGCCCTCAGGACTATCTACAAAAGCGCTTTGGCCTGACGGCAGATCACATTATTCACAAAGCCAGAAAGGTTCTATCCCGCAAGAGATAAGGTATGACAGCGCGAGGCGCTCCGCAAAGGGCGTACCCGCGGGCAAGCGATAGCGCAGGCCGTGGGCGAACGAGGCGAAGGCGGGGCGGGAAAGATATTTTTGCCGTTCCGAAGGTCCGACGCAAAGCGGAGGGCTGAAGGGGAGAGGACAGTGCGGAGCACTCCGCGGCCTCGGAACGCCGGGCGCGCCTTTGGCGCGAACGGTGCGAAGGCGCGCGTCGCCAAAAATGATTGAAAATGAGAGGGCCGCGGCCCTCTCAAACTTTCCCCATGGGGCTTTTTGACAGGCTGCGTCGCTTCTGAAGAAACGATGGTTATTCTTTCCTGTCTCGCCATTCCTCTTTATCGCTCATGAAAACAGCTTCTAAAGTCTGAAATCCTCAAAAAATCCAAAAACGTCCTGCAACAACGTCACGCATATTTCAAAAAACAGATTTATAAATTGATCGCGGGATACGCCAGCCCCTGTTTCGTCATGCGTTCCAGCAGCGCCAGCCGCTCGTTGAACCGCTCCGCTGCCAACGCGATCTCGCAAGGCGTGGGGTGATCCTTCATCAGTTCCCAGCGCGCCTCGTTCTCGGGCGAGGCGCTGTGCGGGCCGGTAGAACCCATGCTGCGGAACCGGTCGATCATCGCCTGTGAGATCGTGCCGTTGCAGACATAGCCGCCCAGCAGCACGTTCTTTTCCTTCACAAGCGCCGCGCCGTTCGCCAGCGACTGATACGCATGGCTGGAATCCGCCCAGTAGGCCAGCGTGCAGAATACGCCAACCTTCTTGCCCTCCACCTTTTCCATAAACGCCTTCATCTGCGTGTTGGGGCCGCCCTGGTCTACCCAGTAACCTATCAGCACAATATCCCCGTCCAGTGCGGGATCGCCCTGGGCCAGATCGTGCAGGGACTTGTCCTGCGCTTGCAGCGCGCTGTAAATGCCCTCCGCCACCCGGCGGGTGCAGCCGGAAAGGCTGGAATAAATCACTTGTACCTTCATTGCATATGCCTCCTTAGCGCAGCGTCTTCAAATACGCTTCCACAGCCTCGAGGATGAAGTCCGCGCCGCGCGGCCCCATAAAGGGCAGATGCGCGGCGATCTGTGCGCCGTCCACCAGCGGCATGCTGACCCGCAGGAAGGTGTTGTCCTTCGTCAGCAGACGCTTCGAAACATCGTCCGCCAGCACCAGCGTGCGGCGCAGCGACTGCAGGATCTCTATGCGATCCTTTTCCTCCGGCAGATAACGTACCGAGGGATCGGCAGCCTCGTAGAGCCGCAGGCTGTGACGGCTGATCTTCGTTACAACGGGGAAGTCCAGCTCGTCCATGAACCTGCCAAGTCCCGCGACCATGGGCGCGTCGCCAAAGATCGCGACCTGCGGCTTGTCGGCTTTGAGCATCATACCGTACATACGATACTGCATGGCTTCCGCAGCACGTTTTTTCAGCGCTGCGCGCAGAACGGGGCCTGCCTCGCGTCCGAGTTGCCGCCCGATCTTCTCCAGCCAGGCGAGCGTTCCGGCATAGCCGTAGGGCGCGCCCGTCAGGAAGGGCGTGCCGCATTTCTGGTTTAGGATCCGGGCGGCGGGGACGGCTTCCTCGCACAGCGCTAAATTGATCTCGGCGCAGCCCATCCGCTGGATTTTCTCCACGCTGGTATCCAGACACAGGCAGGCGTTCAGCTCCATGCCGAAGGCCTCCCGCATCAGGCGCTCGATCTCCCGCACATCGCTTTCCATCCGGAAGGAGCCGGCGGACGCGCCAAGGATGTTGTATGTTCCGGCATTGCGGGGAACGTCTGCTTCGGCAACGTCCTCGGCCAGCAGGCGATAGGCCGCTTGAATGCCCGCGCTGCAGTCGCCGCGGAAGCCGCCCTGCTCAAAGGCGATCAGCCGGGCGTCGACCTTCTCCTGCATGTAGGCGCAAACGCCCTGCAGGTCGGTGCCGATGACCGCAGATACTGAGGAGGCCACCACGAAGATCACCCGCGGACGATACCCCTGATCCACCTCCACCAGCGACTTTTCCAGCCGGGATACGTCGCCCATCACCACATCGTCCTCGCTCATGTGGGTGGTGAACAGGCGATTCTGCTGGTCAACACCCAGTTCCCCGAACAGGCTCATGCTGAAGTGCGTGGTGCCTGCGGGGCCGTATTCCACGATCACGCTGTCCTCAATAGCCAGCAGGCTCCATAAAATGCCCATGCGATCCGAGGGCGTGGGCAGATAACGACAAAGCCCCATTAGTCCGCGCCTCCCTTCCGCAATGTCCGCGCCTCCTGCGCGGCGGTCATCAGCGCCTGTACGGCATAGCCGGTAGTCTCAAAGCCCAGCATGCTGCCGGCCCGGTCTGTGCGTACCAGCGCAATGCCCTTCTGCCGCAGGCGGTTGGCGTATTCATGTCCCAGATACAGCATGGGGTGCAGCGCATCGTACACATATTGCAGGGGGGCGATGTTCGCCGTTTTGGTGACGTAGGGGTCGCACCTGGCGAGGATCGCCGTCTTGTCCGCCGCGTCCTCAGGGGCGAGGGCGGAGGTTTGCAGCACGAGCGGCACCATGCCCATATCTACCATAACGCGGTTGAACTCAAAGGTGCGCAAGGGCGTGTTGCCGTAGATGTAGGTCACGCCTGTCAGCGCCGCTGTCCCCCGGGCTTTCATGTCCCGCGCCTGCTGCTCCAGCGCGGCAAGCTCTGCGGGCAGCGGCAACTCCAGCGCCTGAAAAAGCTGGGCGTAGCAGGCCGCGATGCGTTCCGGCTCTACAAAGCGGTCAAAGAATACATAGGGGATGCCGAAATTCGTCTGCATCTTCTGCGCAAGGGGCAAGGCGATCTCGTTGACCACGATGTTCGCCTTGGCGGCGGCGGCGCGCTTTACGTCCGCAACGGTGCAGCCGCATGGCAATTGCAGGCCGATTTTCACCCCGGCCCGCTGCAATATGCCGCTCAGCTCCGTGTCCTCAAAGCTGCCCATGCGCTGCCCCAGCAGATTGACGCTGCCGTCGCAGGGCAGCTTGCCCATCAGGGAAAAGCAGGCGGTGATGGTGCGCTCCAGCCCGGGCAGATGGTTCTCGCACTTGAAATGCTCCGTATGCACCGCCATCACCGGGACGCCGTAGCGCTCGGTCAGCGCATCCGCCGCCGCGTCCATGTCGTCGCCGATGATCTCCACCACGCAGGTGGTCACAAGAAACACCGCCTGCGGGCGATATTCCGCCATGACCTCGCCAAAGGCGGCCTCGACCTTTTTCAGGCAGCCGAAGGTCACGTCGTGTCCGTCCAGCACAACCGACACGCAGCGCCCGCCCAGCCCGCCGAAATCGTCGGAGTGCAGGGTCATGTGCTTGGTATAATAGGCGCACTCGTCCGTGCCGATGATGATAATCAGGCTGTCCCGAATGCCGCGCACCGCCATGGCGGCGCCCATCAGGGGGCAGTGCGCGCCGGGGAACATGGCGTTGGTCAGCGGCGCAACCTGTTTCATGGTTTCCACCTGACTGAGCGGCTTCATCCGCTCGAGCAGCTCTTTTCCGTCCATCATGTCAAGCGTTCCTTTCCGTCTGTTCCTATGCGCTGCCGCTGTCAGGAGATTTCCCGATACGCGATCAGCGGCTTTTCCCGTCCGGGGACGGTGATGATGTCGCAGTCCACGTCATAGACCTCCCGCATCATGCGGGCGGTGATCACATCCTCCGGGCGGCCCTCGTCATATTTCTGACCGCCCTTGATGACGACCACCCAGTCGCTGACCTCCATGGCGTGGCTCAGGCCATGCAGCACCATGACCACGCCGACACCGCTTTCCCGGTTCAGCTTTTTGACCAGCCGCATCATTTCCTGCTGATGGGCGATATCCAGATAGGTGGTCGGCTCGTCCAGAAACAGGATCTCCGGCTGCTGGGTCAGCACGGTGGCGATCCAGACCCGCTGGCTTTCGCCGCCGGAGCATTCGTTGATGGACTTTTCCCGCAGGTTCCATACGCCTGTGGCCTTCATGGCCCAGTCGATGATCTCCTGATCCTCGTCGTTGCAGCGTTCATACCACCTCTGGTAGGGCATACGCCCGTAGCTGACCAGATCCTTGACCTGAAAATCCGGGGGCGCGGAGTGGAACTGAGGCAGCACGCCGATGTGCCGCGCCAGCTCCTTGGCGCTGAAATCCCGCAGGCTTCGCGCGTCCAGATAGATCGCGCCCCGGCGATAGCTCAAAAGCCGGGTGAGGGCTTTGAGCACCGTGGACTTGCCGGAGCCGTTGGGGCCGATGATCGTGGTGATCTTGCCCTTTTCCACGCGAACGTCCATGTCTCTGACAGCCAGATAATCGCCGTAGGCGATCTCCAGCTTTTCCGCTCTAATTTCCACGAACCTTTCCCTTCTTTCGCAGCATGTAGAGGAAGAACGGCCCGCCCGTCACCGACATGACGATGCCCACGGGAATCTCCATGCCGGGAACAATGGTGCGGCCCACCGTATCCGCTGCCAGCAGCACCACCGCGCCCAGCAGCACGCTGGTGGGCAGCATAGCCTTGTAGTCCGAGCCGACCAGCAGGCGGGAAATGTGCGGCACCACCAGCCCCACAAAGCCGATCATGCCCGCCACGGAGACGGTCGCCGCCGCCAGAAAGGCGGACACCGCCGAAAGGAACAGCCGGCTGGCGTTAACCCTCACGCCCAGGGACTTGGCCATTTCATCGCCAAGCTGCAGGGTGTTGGCGCTTTTGATGCACAGGAAGGCCAGCGCAAGGCCGATGCCGGCGTAGATCACCAGCGTCTGCACCTGCGACCAGGAGCGCCCGGACAGGCTGCCGTTCATGAAGGCCAGCACGCCCTGCAGGCTGTCGGAATACAGCAATTGCAGCAGGGCGATGTACGCCCCCAGCACCGAGTTGATGGCAACGCCGGAGAGGATGATGCGCACCGGGTCGATACCGCCCTTCCACGCCAGGGAATAGATCAGGCAGCAGGCCAGCGCCGCGCCGCCGAAGGCGAACAGAGGCGCCGCATTGGTCATGTGGGGAAACAGCAGCAGAATGGTGGTCGCCGCCGTGCCCGCGCCGGCAGAAACGCCGATAGTGCCGGGGTCCGCCAGGGGATTGCGCATGACGGATTGCAGCAGCGCGCCCGAGGCGGACAGGGATGCGCCGATCATGACCGCCAGCAGCAGCCGGGGCAGGCGCAGGTTCATCACAATGACCTTGACCGTGCTTTTCTCTGTGGAAAGGAGCGCGCGCAGGATCTCCCCGACAGAATATCCCGCGCTGCCCACAGCAATGGCTGCCGCGGACAGCACGACCAGCAGGATCAGCAGGATCAGCCATACGGTACCGACCCGCAGGGCGCTGACGCGCCGCTTGGAGGTTTCCGTCTTCATCGCTTTTCTTTTACTCCCCAATATGGGCCAGCACCAGGTCGGCCAGCGTGCTGATATTGTCGATGACGTTGATGCCCGCGCTGGAGACGTAGCTCACCGGCAGGTACAGAACGCGGCCCTGCGCGATGGCGGGGATGCTGTTCCAGTAGTCGGGATTTTTTGCAAAGTCCTCCTCCATCAGCTGCCGATGGCCCTCGCCCGTGGGACTCATGCCCACGCACAGCACGATGTCGGGGTCATAGTCGATGACGGTTTCCAGATCAAGCTGCGCCATGTGATGCGCGCCGTTGGAATACACGTTGGTCAGGCCGATCATTTCCGCCATGGAACCCAGCGTGCCGCCGCTGGTCTGGATGTAATGAGACGGCGGCGCGGATTGCAGCACGATCACGGTTTTGCCCGTCAGCTTTTCACGAACTCCCACCAGCCTGGCCTCCAGACCGGCAAAGCGCCGCATGACGGCCGCGCCCGCTTCGTCGTCCCTGCCAAAGGCCTCCGCCAGCGCTTCCGTCTGGCTCTTGATGGAATCATAGGAAACGGTGTGGCCCGCGTCCACAAAATAGACGGGAACGCCTGCCTCGGTCAGCACTTTGCCATAGGTGTCTGCGGAGGTGTAGCCCAGCAGCACCAGATCAGGTTCCAGCGCGACGACGGTCTCAATGTCAAAATTGGTGTTGTGGGCAAGCTGCATCTGCCGGGCGTTCGCCGCCAGATCCTCGGGCCAGGTTACCACAGTGCTGGTGGGAATGGCGATCATGTTCACGCCCATTTCATAGAGGGCCAGCACCGGGGTGGAGGACATGCACACCACCTTCGCGGGACGGGTCGCCAGGGCGACAGGATCAGTATAGCCCTTTTCCTGCATGTTGGCGGGATAAGGGATGGTCACGCCCGCCGCCGCGGCCCCGGAGGAGGCCTCCGCAGGGAAGCGCTCCTCCAGCAGGTCGATGAGCTTGTTCAGGCTGTTCACGATCTGCACGCCCTTGGAGGTCACATATTCGTTGGACAGGTAAATGATGTTGCCGTTCTTCACCGCGTCCAGCTGGTTCCACAGGTCGGCATTCTCCGCAAAGGCTTCCTCATACACGCCCTGCAGCACCTCTGCCGTGGGGGCGGTGGGAGAGATGGCGAAAATCACGTCGGGGTTCATGCTGATCGCAGTTTCCGTATCGATTGGAACGGTGCGGCTGGCGGGATCGACCAGCGTGTCGGACAGGTTATCAAAGGGAAGCATCGCCAGCATGCTGCCCAGATAGCCCTGCGAGGTCTGCTGATAGGCGCCGGGGGTATGGAAGAAAATCATCATGCTTTGACGGGCGTGGGCGGCGCTGTAGTCCGCCGCGCGGGCCTCCACCGCCGCAAATTCGTCGGCGATCTCCTGCACAAGCGCCTCAGCGCCAAAGGATCTGGCAAGGGTCAGCGCTTCTTCTTTGGCCTCGTTGTAGGCGATGGAGGGGCCTTCGCTGGTGTAGTACACGTGCACGCCCGCATCGGCAAACTGCTGACCATAGGTCTCCTTCTGGTAACTGCCCACAATGACCAGATCAGGCTCCAGCGCCAGCACGGCTTCGATGTCCAGGCTGCTCATGCCGGTGGAGATCACCGGCAGCTCCTTCACCCAGTCGGGATAATCCACCGAGGAGGAGGGCGTGGTCACAGCTATGGGATGAATATCGCAGCGCACCAGAATTTGCAGCGCCGCGTTGGACAGGCAGACGATGCGTTCCGGCATTTTGGACAGCGTCAGCGTTTCGCCCTCGCTCTTTTGCAGATAACCAGGGTAATACAGCGTCTTTTCGCCGCCGCTTTCCGCGCCCGCCACGGCGGTCATCGACAGCAGTATCGCACAGCTCAATACAAGGGAAAGCACTTTCTTCAGCATACCTGTTGTTCTCCTTTCTCGTCCTGGGTCATGTCCAATACGCGATCCGCAAGGCCGTTGTAGACCGCATGCATGGGGGACTCTGCAAGGCACTCGAATACGGTGCCGCCGCGGGCTTCAGCCCGCTGAATATCGCCGTTGCGGGGAATGCAGGCCACGATCTGCGTACCGATCTCATCCGCCGCCTTCCGCACAATGGCCTGCTCATCGGCAATGTTGCGGGCGTTCAGAATGATGCCGCACAACCGCGCGTAGCCGCGCCTGCCAAAGTTGCGAATGGCCTGCGCAATGTTGCTGGCGGCGTAAAGGGCCATCATTTCGCCGGAGGACACGATAAACACCTCGTTGGCGTAGCCCTCGCGGATGGGCATGGCGAAGCCGCCGCACACCACGTCGCCCAGCACATCGTAGATCACGATGTCCGGCTGATACGTTTCAAAGGCGCGAAGCTCCGCCAGTTTTTCAAAGGCGGAGATGATGCCGCGCCCGGCGCAGCCTACGCCCGGCGTCGGGCCGCCCGATTCCACGCACAGCACGCCGCCGTAGCCCTCAAACACGATGTCCCCCAGCTTCAGCTCGTCGCCCCTGGCCCGCAGCTGCTCCAGCACCGTGGGGATGCGTTTGCCGCCCATCAGCCCCTTGGTGGAGTCCGCCTTCGGATCGCAGCCGATCTGCATGACGTGATAGCCCTTTCCGGCAAGCGCGGCGGATAGATTGGAGGTCGTGGTGGACTTGCCAATACCGCCTTTGCCGTAGATCGCAATTTTCCTCAAGGTTAATGCTCCTTCCGCCTCTTTGTTTTCCAGTCCGGCGCTTGACAGCGGCCCAGGCGTGGACTATAATATAAAACACGCCAGCGGTTAGTCTTATTTAACCGATGGGTACGCCGCACCGAATCACAGCGAAAAGTATAGCATGCCGCATAACAGTTTGAGAACTCAAATTCTTTGGATAAATCTTTGAAATATTTGGATACTTATCCGAAAGGAAGGCTGGAAAAGCAATGACAGTATGCCCCGCCGCGCGTCCGGAGAGCCTGGATTACTGGGAACTGCTATATAATCAGCATGCTGTCTGCGAGGCGCTTGCGCTTGAAAACGCAGAGGTTGCCAGGGCGCTGTTCCGCCGCCAGGTGGATCGGCTGACGCGTCTGCACGGGCCGTTGGGCATCGAGCAAGCATTTATCCTGCTGACCTCGTTGAACCGCGGACTGTATAATTATTTGCAGTATCAGTTGAATCTTTCTCTGACGGCCTGCTGCTATGACAACCGGGTTTCCGTGCAGGGCGTCCGCGATATGTCGGATGTGTTTCGGGCAGGGGACCGTATCATCATGGCTTATGACGCGGCGATCCGCGCGAATCAGGGAAGCCGCACCTATATTGAAAAGGCCTGCGCCTACGTGCAGACCCATTTGGACGGCGACCTGTCTCTCAGCGCGGTCAGCGAAGCGGTGTATCTGAGCAAGTGCCACCTGTGCGAGATCTTCCGGGAGCTGGTGGGCTGTACCTTCGGGGATTATGTCCGCCAGCAGCGCCTGACCCGCGCGCGGCTCCTGCTGCGTACCACAGCCCGTACCATCGAGGACATTGCCCAGGCCTGCGGCTTTCAGTCGGCAACATATTTTGCTACAGTGTTCAAAAATGAGATGGGCATGTCGCCCACGCAGTTCCGGCAGGCGAGCCGGAAGCAACAGGGAGGGGGAAAGGGGTAAGCTGCCTGTCGCTGGAAGAAGGCGTTCTCTTTTCGCACAGGCTTCAGCCCTTGCGAACCGCCCGCATAGGATGCGCGGTAAAAACAGGCGAAGCGTAAGCGCCTTTGCCGACGGACAGGGAAACTCCCTCCCTGCCTCTGCGGAAAGGAAGTCTCCCATGCGTTTATTTTCCTCCTCCATCCACTTTATGGGAACGCGGAGGATAAAGGCGACGTTTCCGCCGACGGCACGCTGCGGATGATCAAGAGAGGCAGCGAGGCCAAGAAAGCCGCCGCGTTTATGTTTCATTACTGATCTTTTTTCCTGCAAGCGCGCAGAACGCTCGTTTCTTTGCGCGCCTGCCGATCCCGAAAAACGGCGCGGAGCGCCTCATCCACCGCCGGCGCAGCCGCGTCGGTTTCCGCCGATGTGGAGCCGCTCGGCGGATACGCGACCGTGCAGCCTCTCAGGCGTTCTCTCCTTAAAACCGGAAATCGCGGCGGTCGGAGGCGCGGATGGCCTGAATGCTCTGCTGGGCAATATCCCGCGCTTTTTCCTTCGGGATTTTGTCCAGCTCCCGCTCGATCAGCGCGTAGCCCACGCCTTTCGTTTCTGCGCTGGCGTAATCCTCCAGATACTCGGGCAGCGTCAGCAGCTTTTCGCGCACCTGCTCACTCTCGCGGGTGGAGAAGTTTGAAACAACCTCGAGCTCAAAAGCTGATCTGTGATTATGACAGCGGAGATTCAGACTGGTGGGTCTGCCATGCGCAATCTGATAACGGGTAAAAGCTGATCTGTGCTCAGGTTTTCAGCTTAACGAGAACCTTCTTCCGATGTTTCAGGCAGGAAAGAGTTTCATTTTCCTTCCGCCGCCTTGATGCGTCGGTACATATCCTGCATCTTTCGGTCGATCTCAGCAATCCGATCAGCGCACGCCAGCATTTCCTCATTAATGCCCGCTGGCAGCCTAGTCTTGTCCACCTTGTAACGAACATCATGCTCAAGGCTGGCCCAAAAATCCATGGCGATGGTGCGAATCTGAATTTCGGCAATCACCTGCTCCGTTCGGTCGGACAGATATACGGGCAGGCGAATATCCAAATGCAGGGAACGATAGCCGTTATAATTGGGCGTTTGAATATAATCCTGACGCCGGATAAGCTGGATATCCGCCTGCCGCGCCATCATATCGGCGACTCGGTAAACATCGTCGATATAACCGCAGACCACCCTGACCCCGGCGATATCGTTTACGTTCCGCTTGGCAGCTTCGATGGTCAGGGGCTGCCCTTTTTTCAGGAGCTTTGCCGCGATGCTGGGCAAGGACTTAACGCGACCCTCAATGTGGTGAATAGGGTTCCTTGCATACAGCACCTTGAACTCGTCATTCAAAATCTCAAATTTCAATACCAGCTGTCGAACTGCCGCGTCATAAAGTCTTGTCATAACAACAATTTCCTGGGAATCTCCCTGCAGCGCTGCGCTCATCTGTCAGCCTCCTACTTGTTCTATGAAACCAGCCAATGGGGTCGGGGGATCCTCACGGTTGCCGCTGGATCAGTCGGCGTCCTGCAGATAAGCGGCCAACGCGCCGGCAATCTTCTTGATCTTTTGTCCAGAAGTGTTGATCATCAGGTCATAGTTTTCCTTGGCTCCCCATTTCTGACCGCTGAAATAGGCATAGTATTTCGCCCGTTCCTTATCTACTTCCTTCATCTGACGCCTGGTTTCTACATCGGACAGCAATTCATCTGCGGGCTTGCGCTCAATACAGCGCTGCAGCTTGCTTTCTTCGTCCGCATAAACGAAAATGCGGAAAGGTTTCATCTCCCGCAGAATATGATCCGCGCAGCGACCGATGATGATACAGTCGGACTTTTTCGCCAGTTCCACCAACAGCTTATGCTGCTCCGAAAAAATGGTCATGTTGTGCTGAAATACCGGATCCGGCATAGGATAGAAAGGAAAGGTATGGCCTACATGAATGGGAAAGGATTCCACCGGCTTTTTTTCGCTGATCCGGCGCACATATTCCTCGGAACTCCGGGTGCGTTTGGCGATTTCCGTAACAATTTCCCGGTCGTAGTAGGCGATTTGCAGCTGTTCTGACAGACGGCGTCCCAATTCTCTGCCGCCGCTGCCAAACTCCCGTCCGATGGTGATGATTTTTCGCATCTAACTCCGCTCCTTTCTGAATAATCAAACGGTTTCCGCTGGTTGTTTCAAAAGGGAACCAAATTTCGCCTGGATTTGCAGCTTTCCTTTTTTCAGAGAAACGCTTCAACGTTCACCGTCCCTTCGCAGGTACGCCGTAAAGGAGGTGGAATTTACTCTATATTTATTATACAGAATCTCCGCCGTACCGTCAACCTGCCCTTTTGCGTCAAAACGGATTTTCAAATCGAATCGGTAATTTTTCACAATACAGCGTGATCGACCATCGTGTGATATTCCAAATTGACCAATTGACAGGTTTTTCTGGAAATAGCTGGCATTCAGGCGCTCTTACCTTGCGAAGTATCTGAAGATATGTTATGCTCATTTCGTTCACTGAGAATAAACGGAGGGATGGAATGAAAAAAGGAATTGGGCTTGCACTGCTGTGCATGCTATTGCTCTTTAACGTATGGAGCAAAGGAAACGGAGACGCCGGGTCAGATCGAAAGGTTCCCATGGCGACCTTCCTGGGCGGGAACGAAGCCGTATCCGAAGTGGTGGAAGAACTCAAAAATGCAGGGCTTTCCAACACAGACGTGTTTCAGAACCGGGTTTTGGATTATGCGGCTACGGCTGGCAGAAACGCCGGGCTTGAGGATGGCTGGATCCTCCCCTCCGAACTCACCGTAGATACGGCGAAATGTATGGATGGCTGGGAAAGCACTCATAATTATTCGGATGCCAACTGCAGAATGACGGCTTTCCTGCTGCTGGAGGGCTTGATAACTGCCGAACGTGTGGAAGAAACATATACTGGAACTTATCTGATGTTTGACATGGAAGCGATTGATGCAACTGAAAAATACGAACGAATAAAAGAAAACAGAGCGCTTTTTACTACACTTTTCGGCGACAAAACCGTACCGGAGGGAAAGGAGCCTCAAAACATATATTCGGAAGCCTGGGAGGAGTTTGGGCTGAAGGTTCACAGCAATCAGGTTTCCATGCTTAGCCTTGTCATCTATGATCCGTATTTCCAAACAACTTTCGTGGGTCATACGGGCGTTCTTCTAAACTGCGGGGATCATATGCTTTTTATAGAAAAAATAGCGTTCGAGCAACCATATCAGGCGACGAAAATTTACGACCTGACCGAATTGCTGGATATGCTTTCCCAAAGGTCGGAATATTTTGGCGAAGAAGAAGAGCCAGGCCCCTTTGTTTATATCAACGGAGAATATATCGGAGAATTGAAACCTCACGAGAATAACGCGTTTGCTGTACGGAAATGATGCGAACATTTAGCTTTCGGTTCCCGCGCTTTTGTTCCTCCTGAAAGTTCTTTATATTACTTCCCTCAAACCCGCAAACGTTACGCCGAGTAAGCGTCACGAATTACGTGACGGTTGTCTTTGAAGCAGGTTCGGCGGTTCACTCTTTACAAAAAATCAAGGGAAAAAGTCGAAAATCACGCTCGGAAACATCCTGTGCTGCTTGGACGAGCGAACGATATGACGCATAATTATTTTTATTAGCTGAATATTTACTTGCGCTTTCTGCCGAAACTAAACGATATAATTGGTTTTACAGCGACCGCACTACAATTATATGCAAAAAAGAAAGAACCCGGACATTGTATCAATATCCGAGTTCTTTGGTGGTGCCGAAGGCGGGACTTGAACCCGCACGGTATCGCTACCAACGGATTTTGAGTCCGTCACGTCTGCCATTCCATCACTTCGGCAAGTACAGAGAATATGTTACCACATTCTGCGAAAAAAAGCAAGGCACTGCGTTCAGTTTTTTCAGAAAGGATCATTTGGGCGAATGAATGCCAATTCGGCAAAATGTGGAAAGGAAACGCAGAATTTCGGGTGCAAAAAACATTTCCAATGTTCGACAAAAAATGTTATACTACCGCGGGGACAATACTAAGGATACCCCATTTGGAAAGGATGAACGGGATTATGGCAAAGGTCAATCATGAACCGATCGTTTTGGACATCAACCACATGATGAGCGATGTTGTCGGTTTCCAGTACGGGATCGACGCTGACCATGTGGACGGCATGGCGCAGGCTGCCGCCGCCGCTCAGCATAATGTGGCACAGAATCGCGGCACCGGCTGGCTGGGCTGGACGGAGTTGCCCTATAATCAAAAGGAAATCGTAGAGAAGATCGAAACCGTGGCCGCTCGCGTCCGCAATGAGTTTGACGCGTTTGTGGTGCTGGGTATCGGCGGCAGCGCGCTGGGCCCCATCGCCATCCAGCAGGCTCTCAATCATCTTCATTATAACGAACTGCCCGCTGAAAAGCGCGGCGGCCCCCGTCTGTATGTGGAAGACAACATCGACCCCGAGCGCATGGCCGCTCTGATGGACGTCATCGACGTAAAGCGCACCTGCTTCAACGTCATCACCAAGTCCGGTGCTACCGCCGAGACCATGAGCCAGTATCTGATCGTTTCTGAAATGCTCAAGAAGGAAGTGGGCGAAGGCTGGGAGAAGCACATCATCGCCACCACTGACCACGAAAAGGGCAATCTGATCAAGCTGGCCAAGGAGCATGGCTTCGAGCTGTTCTATATTCCCTCCAGCGTAGGCGGCCGTTTCAGCGAGCTGAGTCCTGTGGGTCTGCTGCCCGCGGCTGTGTGCGGCATTGACATCCGCGAAATGCTGGAAGGCGCCGCCGCCATGGACAAGCGCTGCCAGAGCGACGACGTGTGGAAGAACCCCGCCCTGCTGGAAGCGGTGCTGCAGTACATCGCCATGCAGGATATGGAGGCTAACATTCAGGTAGTCATGCCTTATGCGGACAGCCTGAAGTACATGGCCGACTGGTTCTGCCAGCTGTGGGCAGAGAGCCTCGGCAAGAATGTGACCCGCAAGGGCATGGCCGTGAACGTGGGTCAGACTCCCACCAAGGCGTTGGGCGTGACCGATCAGCACAGCCAGCTGCAGCTCTACACCGAAGGCCCCTACGACAAGGTCATCACCTTCCTGAAGGTTGGCCAGTTCCGCAACGAATACGAGATCAGCCATGGCTGCGAAGAGTTCCCGGATGTGGCTTTCCTGGGCGGCAAGACGCTGAACGCCCTGATCGACGCGGAGCGCCGCGGCACTGAGTATGCTCTGTATCGTGCAGGCCGCATGAGCCAGACCATCACTCTGCCCGAAGTGAACCCCTACACCATCGGTCAGCTGCTGTTCTTCTTCGAGATGGCGACCGCCTATGCCGGCGAGCTGCTGGATGTGGACGCGTTCAACCAGCCCGGCGTGGAAGGCAGCAAGATCGCCAGCTACGCAGTGCTGGGCAACACGGCCGAGAAGTACGCCAAGAAGGCGGAAGAGATGAAGAGCCGTCCTGCCAGCCGGAAGGAATACGTGCTGTAAAGCAAAGTCTGTTCAAACACGCCGCAGGCCTCCCCCTGCGGCGTGCTTTTCATATTCCCCCATTTTTTCTTTGAAAGGAGAGTCCCCCGCCATGCAAACCGCCTCTTTCCCCCACACCGACCGAACCGTCTCCCGGCTGGGCTTCGGCTGTATGCGCTTCCCTACCATTGAAAAGGACGGAAAGAAGGTCATCGACCGCCCGCAGGCTATCGCCATGCTGCGACACGCCATTGACAGCGGCGTTACCTACGTGGATACGGCCTACCCCTACCACGATGGCGAAGGCGAGACCGTCGTGGGTCTTGCCCTTCAGGATGGCTACCGTGACCGCGTCACACTGACCACCAAACTGCCCCTCTGGCTGCTGGAAACGAAAGCGGATATGCAGCGTTTTCTGGACGAGCAGCTGACCAAGCTCAAGACCGATCATGTGGATTTCTATCTGCTCCATGCCATGGACAAAGAAGCGCTGGAGAAAATGCGCAAGCTGGACTACCCGGAGTTTCTGGAAAAGGCCGTGAAGGCCGGTAAAGTGCGCTATCCCGGCTTCAGCTTTCACGACGATTACAAGACCTTCGTGGAAATTCTGAACGACTACGACTGGAAACTGGCGCAGGTCCAGATGAACGTGCTGGATGGCGACAATCAGGCCACTCTGCAGGGCATCCGGGACGCCGGTAAAAAGGGCGTGGGCGTCGTTATCATGGAGCCCCTACGCGGCGGCGCGCTGGCCCACCCGCCGAAAGAAGCCGCCGCGTTGTACGAAGCCTTCCCGGAAAAGCGTTCCGCCGTGGAATGGGCTTTCCGTTACCTGTATGATATGCCCGAGGTGGTCACCATCCTCAGCGGTATGAGCACCATGGAGCAGCTGGACGACAACCTGCGCATCTTTGCCCATGCAGAAAAGACCTGCATGAATGACACGGAAAAGAAGTTAATCGCCGATGTGAAGGCCGCCCATCTGAGCCGTATGAAGACCGGCTGCACCGGCTGCCGTTACTGCCAGCCCTGCCCGCGGAACGTCCACATTCCCGATATTTTCCATGCTTGGGACGAGTCTCTGATGTTCGACCGCCCGGAGACGCTGAAAAGGAGCATGGCGCGCCGTCAGGAAAACAAGGAAGACCCCTCTCAGTGCGTGGCCTGCGGCAAGTGTGAAAAGGCCTGCCCCCAGCATCTGCCCATCGTTAAGCTGCTGAAAGAGGCGGATCAGGCCGCGAAAGCCTGACTGGACCACCTTCCGTACAACTTTAGAAACAGCAAGACCCCGTTTCGATCCATTTGGAAAGAAACGGGGTCATTCTTTTTTTCAACAGCCAAATCTCAGGCCATGCGCTCGGCCAGCTTTTCACCGCCCAAAACGTGGAAGTGAATATGCTTGACCGTCTGGCAGGCGTTATCACCACAGTTATTGACGATGCGGTAGCCGCCCTCTTCCAACCCAAGCTCCTTGGCCACCTTGGCGCAGGTGCGCAGACAGGCTGCCAGCTGGTGATCCGTCAGGTCGGCATTGTGGGCCACGTCCGGCGTGTGGTGCTTGCTGACTACCAGCACATGCACCGGCGCTTGGGGCGCAATGTCGTAAAAGGCGTACGTATCCTCGTCTTCATATACCTTCTTGGAGGGAATTTCACCCGCCATGATCTTGCAAAACAGACAATCCTGCATCTTAAAACCTCCCTTGATTTCTGCTGGAAAATACGATTTTCCCTTTCATTTTTCATTCCACAGGCGTGCCGCGCATTCCTTCTTCGGTCAACGATTCCAGACGTACGTTCACGATTTGACCGCTTTCGCCGCCGTCCGCCAGTACATGGATGTATTCGGGCGTGTAGCCGGTCATACTGCCGTCCGGAGCTTGGTCTTCCAACAGCACCGGCACAATTTTTCCCAAAAACTGCTCCCGGTACTGTCGAGCCAGTTCGTCCCCTGCGGCAATCAGCCGCCGCACCCGTTCCGCCTTCACGTTTTCCGGCACCTGATCGTCCATGACGGCGGCGGGGGTCCCCTCCCGGGGGCTGAAGGGGAACACGTGCAGCTTGGCGAAGCCGATCTTCTGACAGAAAGCGACCGTTTCGGCAAATTCTTCTTCCGTTTCGCCGGGAAAACCGACGATCACATCGGTGGTAAAGGCGGCCAGCGGCCATGCCGTGCGAAGACGGGCCGCCGCCTGACGGAACTGCTCGGTGTTGTAGCAGCGTTTCATCCGCCGTAGCACCGCGTCACTGCCGCTTTGCAGGGCCAGATGAAACTGGGGGCACACCGGCGCACATTCTGAAAGCGCCTGCACGAATGCTTCCGTAGCTACCCGTGGCTCCAGCGAACCCAGCCGAATCCGACTCACGCCCGGCACACAGGCAGCCTTCACAGCTTCGGCCAGACCCGGTTTTCCATCCAGATCGCGGCCATAGCTGGTCAGATGGATGCCGGTGAGCACCAGTTCCTGAAATCCGGCCTGTGCCAGCGCCGCTGCTTCTTCCGCTATGGCGGAAAGGGGCCGGGAACGAATGCCACCCCGAACCGAGGGGATGATGCAGTAGGTGCAATGATTATCGCAGCCCTCCTGAATTTTCATCACCGCGCGAGTATGACCTTCGTGGCTGCGGATGGACAGCGGCTCGTAGGGGGCGTTGTCGATGCCTTCCACCGCCACCATCTGGATATTTTCCGCAATAGCCTGTTCCAGCAGCTCCACGACTCGTCCCCGATACTGGGTGCCAAGGATCAGCCGTGCGCCCGTCTCCCGAAGCTGTTCGCCCATTCGCTGGGCCAGACAGCCTGTAACGACCACATCCGCCTGCGGATTACGGCGGCGGCAGCGTCGAATGAGCTGCAGACTCTTTTTATCGCCGGTGCCCGTAACGGTACAGGTGTTGACCAGATAAACGTCCGCGGGCGACCCGTTCGGCACGATACGGTAGCCATGTTGCTCAAAAGCCTCCAGCATGGCCTCGGTGTCGTATTGATTCACCTTGCAGCCCAGCGTAACGGCTGCGACGGTTTTCACCATGATCGTTTTCCTTCCTTGCATTGGTTTACATTTCGCCCATGGCCGTCCAGAGAGCGGCAAGGGCGCAAAGCCCCGCCGTCTCCGTGCGGAGGATTCGCGGGCCCAGCGTTACGCTTTGCGCGCCCAGCGTGGCAAGGCGCTGCTGTTCCGCTTCGTCGATGCCGCCCTCCGGGCCGATCACGATCAGCACCCGCTTGAGTTCGTCATGGGACTGGCGGTATTTCTCCACTGCCTTGCTCAGCGGCAGGGCGTGCTCCTCCTCCCAAGCCACCAAGATCAGGTCGAAGGGTTCTTCTTCCAGCCGTTTTAACGCCTTTTCAAACGAGACGGCTCCGCGCACCTCCGGCACATGAGCGCGTCCGCTCTGCTTGGCGGCTTCCAGCGCGATGCGGGAAAGACGCTCCTGCTTTTTCGGGTCGTTTTTCCCAAGCCGAGCCACACTGCGCAGCATCTCCACCGGCCAAATTTCCCACACGCCCAGTTCCGTGGCCTTCTGAGCGATCAGTTCCAGCTTATCCGCCTTGGGAAGGCCCTGCCAGAGAACTGCTTGTGCCGTCGCTTCCGGCGAAGGGCACAGGGCCGTGACGCGGGCCCGTGTTCCCTCGGCGGAGACATCCGTCAATACTGCGTCATAGCGGTTTTCTCCGTCGATCAGCTGTACCGGCTCGCCATGGCGCAGGCGAAGCACCTTCGAGGCATGGGCGCTTTCCTCTCTGCCAAGGAGAATTTCTTCGCCCACGCCGGATATTTTATCTTCGGTCACAAAACGATGCATCGGTCAGGCCTCGTTTTTCAGGCACAGAGCGACCCACTCGCCCTTTTCGATGCGGTCCACCTGACGGTAGCCCGCCTCCTTGGCAGCCTTCTGCACGTCCGCTTCCCTTTCCCGAATGATGCCGGAGCAGATCAGCAGACCGCCCTTCACCAGATGACGGGTCATGGGGCCGGCCAGCATACAGATTGCGTCGGCCACGATGTTGGCCACAGCCACCTCGCAGGGCATGGCTTCGCTCTTGCACAGGTCGCCCACCACCACGCGCACCTGCTTGGTCACGTGGTTCAGCTCTACGTTTTCTTTCGCCACTTTCACCGCGTCCGGGTCGATGTCGATCGCCAGCACGTTCTGCGCGCCCAGCTTGGCCGCGGCGATGGCCAGAATGCCGCTGCCGGTGCCCACGTCCATCACCCGAAGGCCGGGCTTCAGGCAGCGTTCCAACAGCTGCATACACATATTGGTGGTCTCATGGGTGCCGGTACCAAAGGCCATGCCGGGATCCAGCTCGATCACCAGATCGCCGGGCTGGCTCACATATTTCTCCCACGTGGGCTTCACCACCAGATGGGAGCCGATGCGGAAGGGCTTGTAGTTCTTCTTCCATTCCTCGGCCCAATCCTCGTCCTTGACGTTTTCCTCGTCCACCCGGAGCGTACCCATCTCTACGCCGAAGCTGTCCGTCTTGAGTTCTTCCAGCCGGGCTTTCAGATCTTCCACCGTCTGCTGTTCGTGCTCATCCCGGGCAAACCAGCCCTTCACCAGCACATCCTCGGGCATATCCTCCAGCAGCTTTTTATCGTACAACTCCCAATAAACGCCGGGCTTGTCCGGGTCGGGCACATCCGCCCGGTCTACGATTTCCGTTCCCGACGCGCCCAGTTCCATCATCAGCTCGCTCAAAAGATCCGCGCCATCGGTGGTGGTATGCACAATGATTTCACGCCACTGCATGTTTCGCCATTCCTCCTCTTGGGAAGGGCGGCCCTTTGCCGCTTTTCCCACTGCCCCATCTTTCCAAAAGGCAAAATATTTCATGATTATCGTAATGCATTTCGTTCTTTTTTTCAAGGGATAATGCAAAAGAAAGCCGTCGTTGTTTCACGGGGCTTTTCGTGCTATACTGTGGCTCGTTTCCCATTCGGAGATCGAAGGAGGCGTTGCAAATGACTTATCGTTTTGAGCCGGCAAAACCCGAGGAGGTTCCGGGCGTATTTTCCCTGTTTGTCCGGCGGGTGGCATGGATGAAGGAAAAACACATCTGTCAGTGGGACCAGTACTATCTCGACGTTTACCCGCTCTCTTACTATCAAAGCCAGCAGGAAAAGGGACGGCTGTATGTTTTGAAAGAGAAGGAACGGATTGCCGGGGCCGTCGTGCTGCTTTCGGCTGACGATCGCTGGCCGGACGGGCAAAGCGCCTCCGCGTTTTATCTTCACAATCTGGTTACCGACCCGTACGTAAAAGGGGTCGGACGGGAGCTGCTCCGGGAGGCGGAAGCGCTTGCCCTTCGGCAGCAGAAACAATTTTTGCGGCTGGGCTGCTCTATTTACAGTGTTTTTTTGAATAACTACTACGAAAGCGCCGGTTTCCATCTGGCGGGGCGCTGCAAGGAAGGCCCCTATGAGGGCAACCTGCGGGAAAAGGCGCTTTTCTAAAGGAGGGTGAACCTCATGCCGCAAATGACCAAAGGCGGAAAATTTATTTTCGGAAAATCCCTTCTTCGGGAAGACGGCTCCCTTCGACTTCCCCCGCAGGCCGTGGAGGAATATCAGATTGCATCAGAAGGGCGAGTCTATCTTTTCACGGGCAGCCGAATCACAGGCGGCTTTTGCGTCACCCGTAAAGGGCTGCTGCTGCCGTCGAAGCTTGGGCACATTTTGACGGATATGCCCGCCCTGATGGATTATACCGCCGGGGAAGGCGCGTTTCTGCCTTACAAAGGGCGCTGGTACGGCTGGACGGCCATTTCTCCCGACGGAATGCTGACGCTTTCCGAACCGGCGATGCAATTTCTGAAATTGGCACCGGGAATGGAACTGCTTTCCATCCGCAGCAGCGATATCGCCTTTACCATGGGAGCCAAAGGCCCGCTTCTGGAAAAGGCGGCAAACTATCCGGGCGAGATTCCCGTATTCTGACAAAAGCACCTTTCATTTCACATTTTTATATAGAAAGAATCCCCGGCGGAGCTGTTAGAAACTCCGCCGGGGATTTTGCGTCAGTCTTTCTTCTGACCGTAATAGGCATTGGGGCCGTGCTTGCGCAGAAAGTGCTTATCGAGCACATACTGCGGCGCGGGCTGAGCGTCCGGGGCGATCTGCGTGGTGTAGACCGCCATTTTTGCTACTTCTTCCAGCACGACCGCGTGATACACCGCCTGTGCCGCGTCCTTGCCCCATGTGAAGGGGCCGTGGTTGCGGCAAATGGCTCCGGGCACATGGACAGGATCCAGTTCCCGCTGGCGGAAGGTCTCCACGATCACCAGCCCGGTATTGCGTTCATAGTCTTCTTCCACTTCCTGCTCCGTCAGGCTGCGGCAGCAGGGAACCGGGCCGTAGAAGTAGTCTGCGTGGGTCGTTCCATAGGCGGGAATATCCCGTCCGGCCTGCGCCCAGCCCACGGCATAGGGGCTATGCGTATGGACGATGCCGCCGATCTCCGGGAACGCCTTATACAGTTCCAGATGGGTCTTGGTATCCGACGAGGGATTCAGCTTGCCATCCACCACCTTGCCGTCCAGATCCAGCACCACCAGATCGTCCGGGGTCAGCTCGTCGTAGGAAACGCCGGAGGGCTTGATGACCACAAGTCCCCGCTCCCGGTCGATGCCGGAAACGTTGCCCCACGTATACGTTACCAGTCCCCGGTGAGGAAGCTCCATATTGGCTTCATAAACCGCATGTTTCAGTTTTTTCAGCACGAGTGATTCCTTCTTTCCATGATAAACGATAGTTTCAGACCTTCAGGGCGGAAACGGCTGCCCGCTCGGCAGAGAGCCCTTCTTCAAAGCGACGCGCATAGGCCGCAAAGCCCTGCACGTCCTCGGCGTCGGGCTCGATGGTCACGCTGTTGGCCCCGGCAAAGACGTGATGGGTGAGGTAATCCTCCAACGTTTCGTTCTTTTCGCGGTGCACCCGGTAAGCTGCCAGCAACGCCATGCCCCAGGGGCCGCCTTCCCCGGCGGTCTCCATAACGGAAACCGGCGTGTTCAGCGCCCCGGCCAGCAGCTTTTGAGCGGTTCCGGGGGTCTTGAAGAAGCCGCCATGCCCCAGCAGGGAATCCATACGCACGTTTTCCCCGGCCAGAATGTCCATGCCCAACTTCAGCGTCACCATAGCGCCGTACACCAGCGAACGGGCGCAGTTGGCAAAGCTGAAAGAAGTGTCGGGCAGGCGAACCATCATGGGGCGGCCTTCCTCCATGCCGGTGATAGGCTCGCCGGAAAGATAGCTGTAGTGCAGCACCCCGCCGCAGTCCGCTTCGCCTTTCATGGCAGCGTTGAACAGGGTGGTGTATACGTCGCCCTTCTTGATTTCAAGCCCTGCTGCGCCCGCAAAGCCATAGAGCATATCCGCCCACGCGTTGATGTCGCTGGTGCAGTTATTGCAGTGAACCATGGCCACCGGCTTGCCGGAGGGGGTCGTGACCATGTCGATCTCCGGGTAGACCTTGCTCAGGGGCTTCTCCAGCACGATCATGGCGAATACGGACGTGCCAGCGGACACATTGCCCGTACGGACGGCCACGCTGTTGGTGGCGGCCATGCCCGTGCCCGCGTCGCCTTCCGGCGGGCAGAGCGGAACTCCCGCTTCCAGCTGGCCGGTGGGATCCAGCAGCTTCGCGCCTTCTTCCGTCAGCGTACCCGCTTCCTCGCCCGCATTCAGCACCTGAGGCAGAATCTCCCGCAGCTTCCAGCCCAAACGCAGGGGGGCGACCTTTTCATCGAAAGCATCCGCCATGTGGCTGTCATAATCCAGTTTATCGCTGTCGATGGCGAACATGCCGGAAGCGTCTCCCACGCCCAGCACCTTCCGGCCCGTCAACTTCCAATGGACATACCCGGCCAGCGTGGTCAGGAAGGCCACGTCTTTGACATGGGGTTCTTCATTCAAAATAGCCTGATACAGATGAGCGATGCTCCAGCGTTGGGGCACGTTGAACTGAAACAGCTCGGTCAGGTCCTCGGCAGCTTTCGCCGTCATGGTATTGCGCCAAGTGCGGAAAGGGGTCAGCAGCTTGCCCTGCGCGTCAAACGGCAGATAACCGTGCATCATGGCGGAGACGCCGATTCCCGCAAGACGGGTCAGTTCCACGCCGTACTGCTGTTTCACATTTGCGCGCAGGTCGGCGAACGCGTCCTGAATCCCCTGCCACACGTCTTCCATATGATAAGTCCACACGCCGTTTTCCAGCCGGTTTTCCCAATCGTAAACGCCCATGGCCGCCGGGGCGTGAGTTTCGTCGATCAGAACCGCCTTGATGCGGGTAGAGCCCAGCTCGATACCCAGACAGCACTCGCCGCGGCGGATGGCATTTTCCTGCGTCGTCATGGTCAAAATCCTCCTGTGTCGTTTGCATTCGGTTTTGTAAGAATATTCTCTATCCTCTTCGTCATTTCCTGCCTGCCGATAAAAAACGTTTCGGGCAGGTTCTTGCCGAAAAAACGCGGCTGTGCTATACTGACGCGCGTCAATGGTTCTGGAAAGGATGATTTGGGTGAAACCCTCGTTTTTTGTCAAGGATAAGGATTTTTACAAAACGCTGGTGCGCCTGTCGCTGCCGGCGGCGCTGCAGTCGCTCATCTCCCTGCTGGTGCTGATGGCGGACAACGTGATGGTGTCCCGTTTCCATGCGGAAGCGCTGGCCCCGGTCTCGCAGGCCAACAGCGTCAGCACCTTTGTGACGGCGGCGCTGTCCGGGCTGGGCGGCGGCGCGATGGTGCTGATCTCCCAGTACTGGGGCAAGCGGGACACGGAATCCGTCAAGCGGGTGTTCGCGGTGACGGCCTCCGTCTGCCTGCTGTTCGCGGCGGTGATCGTATCGGTCATCGAGCTTTTTCCCCACGCGGTGATCTCCGTGGTGCTGGACCGGCAGGAGGCCGCGCTGACCCCCATCGCCATTTCCTATCTGCGTATCGCCTGTCTGGCCTATCTGCCGCTGGCCCTGTCCAGTGCGCTGACGGGCTGTCTGAAGGGCGTGGAAGTGGTTAAGATGACGCTGTACGCCGCGGTGATCTCCCTGCTGTCCAACGTATGCCTGAACGCGGTGCTGATCTTCGGCCTGTTCGGCCTGCCCGCGCTGGGCGTTCAGGGGGCGGCCATTGCTACGGTAGCGGCCCGTATCATCGAACTGGTCATCATCTGGGTCTACTGCTTCCGGGTGCAGAAGGCGATCTCCATCCAGCCGAAGGAGCTGCTCAAACATGAAAGCTGGGCTTGGCGGGACTATGCCAAATTCGGTCTGCCAGTGGGTCTGACCGATGCACAGTGGGCGCTGGTGGGGCTCCTAAAAATGGCCATCATCGGCTATCTGGGCAAAACCATGATGAGCGCCATGAACATCACCGACACCATGATCAACCTGGGCACCATGTTCACCTTCGCTTTGGCTGGCGGCGCGTGCGTGCTGGTGGGCAAGGCCGTGGGCGCCGGGGACTATGCCCGGGCGCGCCAGTATTCCCAGACCATTCAGGTGCTGTTCGCCTGTGTGGGCGTGGTGATGTGCACCATCGTGTTCAGCCTGCGCAGGCCCTTCATTTCCCTCTACGGGCAGGAGCAGGACGTGGTAGCGCTTGCCTCTCAGATGATCGCCATCGGCGCGGTAACGCTGCTGGGTACCACCTATCACGCCTCTTGCTTTGTGGGCATCAACCGGGGCGCGGGCGACAGCCGCTTTGTGATGACCGTGGACATGATCTGCGGCTGGCTGGTGGTGCTGCCACTGACCTATCTGGCCGCGTTTGTCTGGAAACTGCCCCTGCCGCTGGTGTTCCTCTGCACGAGGATCGACCAGTGCTTCAAATGGATCATTGCCATGGTGCGGCTCCGGGGCGACCGATGGATCAAGAACGTCACCCGGCCTTAACGTTCAAGTGCAAAATATGTCTATAAATTGAGCTATGAATGACTTGAGTCTTCATAGCTCGTTTTGTATAATGGCGGTGAATAAGAGGAGCGGTATTTCAATGACATAACAGCTTTTGAAATGCCGCGCCATTAAAAACACAGGAGGTGCAGACCTTGATTCGTGTAACGGTATACAATGAAGGTCTTCATGAAAAAACGTCCGACTCGGTTCGTGCCGTCTATCCCGAAGGAATCCACGGCGCGCTGAAAAAAGGACTGGAAAGCGACGAGATCAGCGTCCGCACGGTCACGCTGGATGATCTGCCCGACGGCCTGAGCCAGCAGGTGCTGGATGAGACCGACGTACTGATCTGGTGGGGCCACATGGCGCATGAGAAAGTGCCCGACGAAGTGGTGGATCGGGTGCAGCAGTCCGTGCTGAAGGGCATGGGCGCGATCTTCCTTCATTCCGGCCATCATTCCAAGCCTTTCCGCCGCCTGATGGGCACGACCTGCAACCTGACCTGGCGCGAGGATTCCGAGCGCGAGCTGGTGTGGGTCTGCAATCCTTCTCACCCCATTGCGCAGGGGATCGGCCGCTTCATCAAGATCGACCACGTGGAGACCTACGGCGAGCCCTTCGATATTCCCGAACCTGACCAACTGGTCTTCATTGGCAACTACGAGGGCGGCGAGGTGTTCCGCTCCGGCTGCTGCTTCTTCCGCGGCAACGGACGCATTTTCTACTTCCAGCCCGGCCACGAAGAATTCCCGATCTACTATCAGCCGGAAATTCTGCAGGTCATCCGCAACGCCGTCCATTGGGCGGCTCCCATCCGCCGTGTGGGCGCGCTGGAATGCCCCCATGTAAAGAAACCCCTCGAAAACGACTAAAGGGAGGAAACAGACATGGCTCTTGATATGAACAACTTCAGCACCGATATGACCGAAAAAGAAGCCGTTTACAGCGATAAAAAGCTGCGCATCGGCATCATCGGCACCGGCGGAATCGCCCACAGCCACATCCGCGCCTATCAGCATCAGCCTGATGTAGAGATCGTGGCCGCCTGCGACCTGATCCCCGGCAAGGCCGAAAAATTCCTGAAGGAATACAACGTGGAAGCCCCCACCTTCGAAGACTACAAGCAGATGATCGACACCGTGCCCATGGACGCCGTCAGCGTGTGCGTGTACAACCGCAACCATGCCGTGTGCACCATCTACGCGCTGGAGCATGGCCTGAACGTGCTGCTGGAGAAGCCCATGACCGTCACGCTGGACGAAGCCGTGGCCATCTGCAAGGCTGAAAAGAAGAGCGGCAAGATCGTTTCCGTCGGCTTCCAGCCCCGTCTGGACGCCAACATGAAGATGATCAAGAAGATCGTCGAGTCCGGCGAACTGGGCCGCGTGTACTACATCCAGACCGGCGGCGGCCGCCGTCACGGCATCCCGGTCAGCTGGTCCGAGACCTTCATCGAAAACGACAAGGCCGGCATTGGCGCTGTGGGCGACATTGGCTGCTATGCGCTGGATATGGTGCTGAACGCCATCGGCTATCCCAAGCCCCTGACCGTCACCGGCCGCGCCAGCGACTTCGGCGGCAAGACCCCCGAAGCTTACGCCACTGTGGGCAAGCCCGAGTGCGCCAAGAAGTTCTCCGTGGATGACTTTGCTTCCGCTTACATCCGTCTGGACGGCGATGTGATCGTTGACTTCCGCATTTCCTGGTACATGCATATGGACACCACCGGCGACACCCTGATTCTGGGCACCAAGGGCGGCCTGCGCATTCCTTCCACCGAATGCTGGAACGGCAGCTTTGACAAGCCCATGACCCTCTACCACGACGTGGCCGGCGCTCCTGTGGAGACCACCATTCCGCTGATCGAGGACAAGAGCGACCTGTGGGACAAGAAGATCCGTTCCTTCCTGGACGCCATCATCACCGGCGGCAAGGCTCCCGTGCCCACCAGCCAGATCCTCTACAATCAGGCCATCATCGACGGTATCTTCAAATCCAACGAGATCGGCCACGAAGTGGAGATCAACATCCCCGAAATCTGATCGCCCTGTAAAAAGGAGAAATCGCTATGAATTTTCCCATTGGTCTGCAACTCTATTCCGTCCGTGAGGATCTGGAAAAGGATTTTGAAGGCACCCTGCGCAAGGTAAAGGCGCTGGGCTATGACGCGGTTGAGTTTGCCGGTCTGTTCGGCCACGGCGCGGAAGAAGTTCGGAACCTATGCAAAGAGATCGGCCTCATTCCCCTGTCTGCCCACGTTCCCTTTGTGGATATGATGAACGATCCCGACGGCGTGCTGAAGGTGTATGCCGATATCGGCTGCAAGTTTGTCGTGATCCCCTATCTGACCGAGGAATACCGTCCCGGCCAGCCCAAGTTCCAGGAAGTGATCGACGGCGCGAAGCTGCTGGGCAAGAAGGCGAAGGAACTGGGAATGCAGCTGTGCTACCACAACCACGACTTCGAATTTGTGAAGCTGAACGGCGAATACGCGCTGGACATCCTTTATAAGGAAGTTCCCGCCGATATTCTGGAGACCGAAGTGGACACCTGCTGGGTCAAGGTGGCCGGGGAAGACCCCGGTGCCTACCTGCGCAAGTACACCGGCCGCGCTCACATCGTGCATCTGAAGGACTTCTCCGGCGAAAAGAGCGAGCATATGTACGCTCTGATCGGCATTGACGACGACAAGAAGGAAGAAGAATCCAACAAGTTCGAATTCCGTCCCGTCGGCTATGGCAAGCAGGACTTCCCCGCCATTCTGGCTGCTGCCAAGGATGCGGGCGCGGAATGGGTCGTTGTGGAGCAGGATCAGCCCAGCATGGACAAGACGCCCATGGAATGCGCTGAAATGAGCATCAACTACCTCAAGTCTTTGGCCTGAGCCTCTCTGAGCATTTTACGGTACTGAATCGGCGTCATGTTCATATGCCGTGCAAAAGCGCGGTTGAAGGAACGGATCGTCGAAAAGCCGGCATCTTCCGAGATGTCGGCTATTTTTTTATCGGTATCGTTCAAAAGGTCGCAGGCCCGGTTGACCCGCAGCAGGTTGACATACTCGCTGAACCCCATGCACAGTTCCCGGCTCAAGAGTCTGGAAACGTAGAACCGGCTCAAATGCATTTCTTCCGCCACAGTTTCCAATTCCAGCGGCCCGGAGGCATTGCGGCTGCAGTACTCCAGAATGCTGTGCAGCGTGGAATTGCCGCTCTCCAGCTTTTTGCGCAGGGAAAGCTGGGGCAGCAGACGGCAAATCATCATGGAAAGGCTCCCGGCAATCATGGTGTCCCGGTATTCCCCTTCCGCCGAAAAAGCCTGATGAATATACGGGAACAGTTCCTGCGCCTCCGCGAACGTGTTGTGCTCCGGGATGTAATCCCGGAAGGTGCTGCTCAGCCCGAAGAACAGCTCCGGTCGGACAATCAGAATATAGTACTCACCGGGATGGCAGGACTCGTAAAAGTGAATCTGATTGGGAAAGCTGATGAACAGCGAATCCTTACAGATGCTTTCACAGTTTCGGTCTGCGTGGGCCACGGCCTCCCCTTCCGCCACATAGATGATCTCGATCTCCTTGTGCAGATGGGGAGCGTCGCCAAGCTTATGAGAAAAGATCAACTGGGCCGGAAGGGACTTTTTTTCGTAAAACGCGCTGCGCATCTATGTCGGCTCCCTTGCGTTCAATCTCCGAAACGCCGCTGCGTTTCGCCTTATGATTATAGAAGCAAAACGGATGGTTTGCAAGGCCGGGCGCTCCCCTGTCCGCAGCGCCGTGGGAAAAAGCATTTTCCCATTGCCATTCCTTTTTCTTGCTGTTACAATGAATGTCAGGCAAAACAGAGGAGGGTTTTTCAATGCATCAGAAGAAGACCGGCTGGCTGCAAAGCTGGTTCGGCGTACAGGACATGACGGTTGGCCGTCCCATGGACAGTCTGGTTCGTTTTTCGATTCCCCTGCTGGTGGGCAATCTGGCCCAGCAGCTCTACAATACGGTGGATTCCATTGTGGTCGGACAGTATATCGGCGATACGGCGCTGGCGGCCGTCGGCACCGCCGGGCCCATCCTAAACCTGCTGCTGGTTCTGTTCATGGGCATCGCCACGGGCGCCAGCATTCTATCCGCCCAGTATTTCGGCGCGCATGATCGGGAGACCCTGAGCCGGGTGGTAGGCGCGTCCATTCTGCTGACGGTCATCAGCGGTCTTTTCATGACCTTTGTGGGCTATTCCCTGTCCCCATGGCTGATGTCGCTGGTATCGCCGCCCCCAGACGTGCTGGAAGGGGCCGTCATCTACCTGCAGATCATCTTCATCGGCATTCTGGGCGGCGCGGCCTACAACATTCTGGCCGGTGTGCTGCGCGGGCTGGGCGACAGCCTGATGCCGCTAATCTCTCTGCTGGTGGCCAGCCTTCTGAACATCGTGCTGGACATTCTGTTCGTCAGCCAGTTCCGCATGGGCGTAGCGGGCGTGGCCTGGGCGACCATTATCGCGCAGGCCGTGTCCGGGGTCATGTGCCTGGTTCGCCTGTGCCGGATGCGCCGTGTGGTGGACGTGAACCGGCAGACGCTGAGACCCGACTGGTCCATTATTAGGCGGCTGTGTTCGCTGGGGGTTCCTGCTGGCATTACACAGGCGATTTTTTCCCTTTCCGCTATTATCGTCCAAAGTCTGACCAACTCCATGGGCACGTCCGTCATTGCGGCCAGTGTGGCCGTCATGCGTGTGGACGGCTTTGCCATGATGCCCAACTTTACCTTCGGCACTGCCGCCACCACCTATGTAGGGCAAAATATCGGTGCGCGCCGGGCAGATCGGATCCATCAGGGCACGAAAGACCTGATGCTGCTGGCGCTCAGCGTGGCTGCCGTACTGGTGCTGTGCATTTTGCTCTTCGGGCATAACCTGATCGGTCTGTTCACCACTACAGAGGACGTGCTGGCCATCGGACAGCGGGGACTGCACTGGCTCGCCGTTGGTTATCTGTGCTTTGCGGTCAGCCAGGTGCTGCAGGGCGAAATGCGCGGCGCGGGCGAGACCATGATCCCCATGTGGATCAGCATCATTTCCACCGTGATCCTGCGGATGCCCCTCGCCTATCTGCTGGCCTACCTGACCCGTTCCGACGTATGGCCCAACGGCAACCCGGATATGCTTTACGCTTCCTTGCTGCTGTCCTGGGTCAGCAGTATGCTGATGACCATCGTCGCCTACCGTGCGGGCTGGTGGCGGCGAAAACTGCCGGACGACTTGAAGGAAACATTGTAATTCCAGAAAAAAATAAAAACCCGCCGCAAGCCGATGAACAGCTTGCGGCGGGTTTTTGGCACCCCCGGCTGGAGTCGAACCAGTGGCCTGTCGCTTAGGAGATGAAAAAAGCGTTCGCCTTCGTTACCCTCCAATATTCCGCAAGCGCTTGATATTACTGGGTTCCTAACGATTTCCGGGCGTTCGCATTTCCTCCCCAAAACCCCTCTTTTACCCTGGTGCGATTAGCAGGAAATTAGCAGAGCTAATTTTGGCGGTGGGACATTTTCCCGGATCGTTCGCCAAAATTAGCAAGTTGACCGAAATCACGTTTGTAAAAAAACATCAAATTTCGGAAAAAAGTTCAGTATTATTAAACCTGGTACGATGCTGAAATTCTGTCCATCCTCTTGATGATTTCTTTGCCTAGTGTAGGCTCTTATGGCTATGAAAAGGCATGAGGGTTTGCTTGCGGAGTGCGTGACCGTTCGCCTTTCTTCGCATCGTCGTCCGCCAAGTTTTGCAGCAATTATGGCTGCTAATGGCGCTGATGATTAGAAATCCAACAAAACATACGGTCTCCGGGGCGAGGACTGATCTTCGGTGGGCATGCCGAAATACCTTATGTAGAGCCACTTTTCAGGCGTATCAACTTTATATGGCTTCCTCACGCCGTCCGCCTCATATGCGGAAAGCAGAAAATAGTGGTTTTTCTAACGCTAGCGGACGGAATTTGCAGAATTATTAGCAATTCTCCTCCAAAATCCATCTTCTAATCAAAAAGAAACGCTGAGAAGTCCTTGTTTCAAGCCACTTTCCAGCGCCTTTCTGTTAAGGTTATCGGTAGTAGTTCGTTCGCCTAATAAGCATCAGTCAAAGGTAAAGCCTCCACCTTTGGTCATAATAATGGGGGTGTATTCAACACGGAAAACGTTTCCCTCATTAAGAGTGATAGTTCCTTCTGTATTTGTGAAGTCAAGGACGGTTTCTTTCCCTTTGTTAAATGTATTGCTTGCTTCTTGGGCATCCTGAAACACTCTGACTCTTGACGTGGTAGTACCGCTGAAGAAGATCTTGTATGTGCCAGCCGGTATTTCATCCCCAATAGTGTAGTTTCCCTTTGGAATGGTTGTACCACTGGGGACGGTATAATTGCTTCCACGGTCAGAAACATTTCCTACGCGCTCAATTTCGGCACCATTATAACGGATGCTCAGGTATTCACCTGGATAAAGGCTGATTCGCGTTTCGCCATCGCCCTTCAGGGAGCCTTCAACTCTGGGCATATCTCCGAGCCAAAGTCTGTCAATATCATATTTGTACATGGACTCATTTTCATAGACATAATAATCTGTTCTGGATACATCCTTGTCACCGTTTGCTACAAACTTAAAGGTGTAAACGCCAGCGGGGAGATCCTCACCGATTTTGTACTGTCCATATCCAAGGATCATCTTCTCTCCGCCAGGACGTTTTGCGATTTCTTCAGCAAGATCTGCCTTGATCTGGATTAGCTCTTCAAGAGAGTATCCCGAAAAATCAATCGAACCCTCCCCCAGACAAAAGCTGATGTTCCCAATCGCCAGCACAAGGGTCATTATAACTGCCAAAGCCTTTTTCATGATGATATTCTCCTTTTTCTATCGTTGTTTTACGAAAGAGCATCTTCCAATTCATCTTCAGAGTAACCAAAAGTGTAGTCTTCGTCTTTCCCGTTTGAAGCCCAGATTAACGCAGCGTCATACACGCTCAGGCTTTCACCATCATCGTCTGCATAATCATCGCCTCCACAGTAATCGCAGCAATATGTTTCACCGTCCCAGTTTCCCCAGGAGTCCAATACGCGCCTCATGCGATGGCCGCATTCAGGGCACATTGCGTATCTGCTCATGTATCATATCTCCTTCATTCAATCTTCATGGTTTTCCAAAACCGTACATCAGCCGTCTGTCCACACTCGCTGCAAGTCAGACTGTCATAGAATCCACCACTTTCAAGTCGTTCGTAATCAGGCGAGTGAACAATTGATCTGACAGTTGATTTTCTCATACAATAGGGACAAAAGTATGTGTATTCCATCTCGGCCTGTTGCACGCTTTGCGAGATGATCTGATAGCTCAGGCCTGGCATCTGTTTGTGTCCCGACATATATTCTCACCCTCAAACGACATCTCCGCCAACTGTAATGTAACTGTTTGCCCGAGTAAATTCCTGTATCTTTTCGTAGCCCCACTTTCCAAGCCGATAGGCTCCATATGCATCTGCACCAACGAGCAAGGTTTGTCCAACGCCTACAATCCAGCCAGCTCGGAAAACAGCACCAATTCCCGCCAGTTCACTGCCTTTGCCCACCTGTTTCAGAAAGTGGGCCATCTGTGCACCACTCATTTCGATCCCTCCTGCGTTTTCAATCTTGAGCGGATTGATCTTCCGTTCACCATAACGATATCATGCAGGAAATCAATTCTGGATTTACTGGTGCAATCAAAAAAGACGCCGCGTTCATGCAGCGTCTCCTGATGAGATTTCTGTCTTACCTTCCATGATAGGTAATCACAATCGGTACGTCCGGCATATAGATCTTTCCACCAGACATGATGGTGCTCCCATTGATCGTAATTTTATCAATCTTGTCACTGCTAACCAACGCGGTCAGCAAGTTCAAATCATGAAGATTAACGCAGGAAATGTTTTTGAATCCCGCAGACCGAAGAGAATCCTCAACGGCAAAGTACTTCTTTTCCGAAAACGGTGTGAGTCCATTCGGAAATCTGATTCCCCCCTGTTTCTCGATGATTTTTTCGTTTTCTTTCTCAGGGAGCCATTTAAATATCAGATAGGCTCCGCCGCCAATAATCGGACCTCCAATGTAGAACAGCATCAGAAAACCGCTGGTAAAGCCTTCCGAGGAGCCGGCAATCTTGGAAATGATGATTCCTAGAAGAATAAGAGAAATGATCAGCCAAATAACAGTCAAAACCTTTCTCAGATTCCGACCATGAATTTCCCGTTGCTCTTGAAGCTCCAGCTCCTTTAGCTTGATCAGTCGCTCTGTTTCTGCCTTCTGAATACCAGCCTCATCCACCTGTCGGAACACATATTCGTTCTCATTGCTGATCAAGACTTTAGCACCGCAATAAGTACAGAATGCCTGCGTCCTATTTTCTTCGATGGAAAGGGTCTGACCGCAATCTGGGCATTTCACAGAAATCAGCTTATACGCCAAAGTGATCACCTCCTGTCAGGAACATAGACTATCGGTTTCGTTCTTTTTCGGCCTTGTCCCTGATTTCTTCCGGACATAATGGCAATTTCCATTCATATGGTGAATCATGCACTCTTTTCTCCGCTTCAATGAAAGCATCTTCCGCTTTGATATATTCTCCAGCCATGTCGTAGATTCTGCCAAGGAAAATGTAAGCATCAAATATCGTCTCACGGTATCGGAGCGCTTCAGGATGCTTCCCACACAAATCAATAGCTTCTATAACAGCATCTTCTGCATTCTTGAACTGTTCCAGCTCTATCAGAATCGGTGCAACTTCTTCAATCAGATGCTCAGCAATTGCCAGATCTGAGTCTGGAGCAGCATAAGCGATAGCGTTTGCAGCCTCCAGTTGCTGCAGTGCCTGCTCTGTACAGCCATCCATGGCATAGCACATTGCTGCGTTACAGGCATATTGATATCTTTCATAATCCAAAGCTTCAGTGCATTGAGGCACGATAGTACCTGCTTCCTGAACGAGCTTCCGCACCTGCTTCTGATCCATTTCTGCGCTCATCAGCGTCCGAGCCTTATCCAGGAGGCACGCAGCCAATTGCTTCTTTGCTTCAGGATGTTTTGAAAGCCTTGCAGCTGCAATCGCTTTGTCCTCATGACTGATACATTTTTTCTGATCACGGTTGGCGTTATGGAGGATAATGGCCATTGCTCTGTGATAAGCTGATAGGTAGTATGCACTTGGATGCTTGAGAAGATATTTTTTCATTTCATGCAGAATATCTATGGCATCATCGGGAATGTAAAGCCGTGCTCGATAATAGGCGGCAGTCTCATACAACCGAAGAATACAGTCATCATCAAGGTACACGGGGTTCTTTAATAAATCCAACATGCGGAAAAGAGCTAATGCATCTTGATCTACCGGAGCATCCATTAACCAGCGATACAAAAGCCTCTGAGATGCTTCTGTGATTTCATCATAATTGGTAATTACCTGATCAGCAAGCCGGAGCATACCATAAAACTTATCCGGGTTTTCCGGGAATTGTCGGCTAGTATCGTGCCGTTTACCAGCAGGCAAGAGTACAGCGTACATTTTCATCATCAGCTTGTCTGCGCCATGTACTGTCTCCGGTGTCCACGGCCAGGAACGGACATACTCCTGCATCATAGGATGAAGATACAGCAAGCTGCCATCTCTTTTAAGCCAGCCGGTGGTTTCAAGCTCGTTTACGAGGTCAAGATTTGTGCTCCCGGTCAGCTGCTTGAACAATCCGCCGTCAATGCCTGGCACATTGAAGAGGGAAAGGAGTTTCATGCAGCATTTATCCGGCTCCAAAAACTGATCTATTTCAACCAGCTTATCCAGGATTCTCAGCAATGTTTCGTGATATGCCGTTTGATCATGGATGTAGTCTATTTTCTCCGTTGGCAACTCTGAAAGTCCGATGCCTGCTATCATTGCCTCAGCGGATTCCAAATCTAGATAGCTTTTGGCAATCTGTCGTGCAATCAGTTCTGTCAGAAGCGTATGGCGGTCAATGGTAGCGATAATTGTTTCAAAGCATTCCATATTCCTCTGAATGCTGAGATCGCACAGTGAGAAGTGCTCAAACATTTGAGCCAGTTCAGTTTCTTCCATTTCGCCAATCTGGATCGCCGGAAACAAGCCTTCAGGCAAACGGTCACGGGAAATCAGCAGAATAGTAACACCAATAGACGAAAGCATCTGAATCTGATCGAGGTGAGCCGCGTCGAAATTATCAAGTACAACCAGGATATGCTGTGTTTTAGCCAGCATCCCCATTGCCTGTAGCTTTCTATGGCAGTACTCTTCACCTGTCTCTTCCTTGATCCGGGATACTGTATTGATTTGCACCTGCGTATCGTCTGCAATCAGCGCACTCAGATTTACTTGATAATATAGCCAAAGAATGGCATCCCATTTGCTATGGTTTTCTGCTATATATTGCTTGACCAGCGTACTTTTACCAATACCGCCCATCCCATACAAACTGCAAACGTGGCCAACATTCTCGTCAAGGAAGTTTGCCAGATCGAGCAATTCCATTTTCCGTCCATAAAAGGCAGTACTGGGCTGGATTGAAGTTGACCGGATCCATGGTTTCGTTTCATCAGAGAATGTAAGTATTGTTTGAAGCTGTTGGATGGCCTCACCGGCATCCTGATATCGGTCTCCATAATAGCTGGCGAGTGTTTTATGGAAGAAGACAGTCAGCTCACGGAAAAGACGGTCTTGATAGTTTTCCCGAGCATACACAATAGACGAAAAATCGTATTCAGCGTATTCTTCGCAGTCAAAGGCATTGGGCGTTCTATGCCACAGGGCTTCAAATAGTACTGCACCAAGACTATACATGTCAGAATGCCTGCCAATCTGACGAAGCTTCCCGGTCTGCTGCTCCAAAGGCGCATATCCTTTGGTGTAGGATGTACGGAGCGCTGATGCATTATTGCTGTGCACAGCATTCTCCAACTCTTCCATGCTGATCATGGAGTCAAAATCGAACAGATGAACAAGATCCAAACTGTCTTTGATTGTCAGGATATTCTCTGGCTTCAGATCGAGATACAGGTAACCTGCGTCATGGATGTTTTTCAGTGCTTTGGCTGTGCTCAATACCAGAGCAATACAGTCATGCAGAGTTTCAACCTTCGCATCCGCAAAGGTTTGGCCGTTTAGCCAGGTGGAAACAATATAAATGGTTCCATTATTTTCATACAGATTCGAGATGTTAGCGACCGTATTGGTCTGGTCAGAGGTCATGAACAGCTCATGGTTTTTCTGATAAGCCTCTACGAGTCGGCTTTTTGCAGCCTCAAAAGCTGCGCTATCTTTCTCTCCTGCATGAAGCGACCCATCTTCTTCTCTGATGAGCCGCGTGGAATGAGGGTAGCACTCCTTGATTCGCACAAGCTTGTCGTTACCCAGATTATCTGTGGCGGAAGCATCGTACACAATGCAGGAACCACCACGCCCAATTTCATGGCGCACGAAATACTCCGTGTACCCGGTTCGGGTGCGCAGCTTCAATGCTGTGCCGGGGGTTAGCGCCTTTCTTCCGTCCATGTTTCTCCCTCCCTTGAATGTCTTCAAGGGCATCTTACCTCAAACCGTCTGCGATTTGGATTTACAGGTGTTCCTCCAATGCTGTCGCCAGCAGTTCATTCCAGATGAACCGAAAGACATACAGCGGCTCTTCACTCTTGGAAGCAAATAAGAAGATCCAGTCATAAGGATTACCGACATACAGTTCCGGATAGCCAGCATCTATCAGATGCTGATTCATGGTTGTCAGGCATCGCTTCGCGTCCTCAGGTTCGGCCTCGTAGCTCCCTTCTTTCACTGCTTTTTGCGCCCAGAAGGTGTAAAAGGTCAAAAGCACCAGCCACTTTCGCACCCGTTCATAAGAAACATATTCTCCTCGCAAGATTTTGTCGATACCCTGCCTGTCCGGGAATGAGTCTTGGGCATCATCATGCAGTTTCTTCAGAATCGGCCTGATGGAGCGCTCTGCTTTTAGCTGTTTCACATCATCTTTATCCAGCTGGAGAATCGCAAGGTAGGCATCCCAGGGCTTCACACCCGTATTTCCAGAGCGAAGTTTGCTTTTTTCACCGGTAGCTGCATCATCAAGAATAGAAGGCAGCTTTTCCCGCTCCTGCATCAACAATCCGCCATTCCCAGCCGCCAATGCCCACAGGCGGCGGATCCTTTCGTAAGCAGTCACGTTGCTGTCAGAAAACTTGTCAATGTTCTCTGTCAGGTATGTGACCAGTTCTTCTTTTGTTTCCAGATCATTCAGCTCTGCGATAATGGAACCGGTATACACAACATCGCCGCTCTTCTGTCTTCTTTTTGATAGCGGCACACGTGTCTGTATATCAAGGGCTTCGGCATAGGATAGACCATTGTTCAGGCAGAAATAGTAAACTGCCTCCTGTACCTGATGACAATTGAAGCTGCGCTCCTTGGCATAGTACCGCCGGAAGAATTCATCAGTTTCTCCGCCATCCAGGCCAAAGGCAAAGCAAATCAGAAATGCAGTGTCGCGTTTAATTGGTTGCCCAGCTGTAAACCACTCTCGGAGTTCTCTCGGCGGTGTCATATTTGCCTTCTCAAAGGCCGTTTTGATATACTTCACCTTCGCGTCCACATCAGTAAAGTCACCGTCAAAACCACGCTCCGATATAAACTCAGTGATTGCATCGGAGAAAGGCCGAAAGAGCTGCACCACTTGGAGCAGCTCTTCAATGAAATTGTCGTCCTCCCATGAAATTGTCTCCAAAGGTTTCTGGAGGAGAGTGGTGTATGCTGGCATGACGTATCTCCTTATCCCTGTTGTTCTTGAGGGAACAAGTACATCGATAAAGAATCAGCAATCAACTCTTCAGAATCATTTGGGCCATAACTGAAGACGGCACCGTCTGCTTTTTGAATAACAAGAAAGTGATCAAAAAGCATTTCTTCAATTACATAAGCATCATTCGGAAAGCTTTTATAGAAGCTTCGTGCACGCTGAGTCACAGCGATAACGCTTAGTCTCTCACTGGAGCAAATACCGGTCAACTCTTTTCCACAGAATGCTGCTCCAAAGGTGCTCAGGTACTCTTTATAATCTTCCGAAAATTTCAATTTCAGCTCATTCTCGGCGTCTGCAATTTGCTCCTTGGAGGCTGCACCAAGGGACGCATAATCTTCGGCTTCTTGAATCTTTTTGATCATTTCAAGCATCCTTACTTTCCTCCTGATAGGATTTTGGCCATTGTCTTCCATCCAAAACTCTGGTTTTCTTACTTCATTGAATGCCTTTCTGTCTATTTCTGATTTTTCTACATAGCGGAATGCCCGGTCGACACGTTCCTCGGGAGTAAGTTCGGTTGTCTTATCGAGCAGCATAACCATCCGATAAAGGAAGACACAATTTTCCCGCTCGGTCGAGAAAGCATCGGCATAAACCCTGGCACGGTCATCGGATGTTGTATCGCGTTTAGCGGTACGGGAATATTGTTCCTCCTCACAGAGAAATCGGTATAGAAGCCTTTCGCATGTTAGCGACCCTGATGGGGAAAAAAGGGATACCAGTCCGAAGCGTCAAGCTTCCTTGCAGCATTGAAAAACGAGAATCTACTCGTTCAACTTAATGTCCAGAATTGTTTGCATTTCTTTATGCCTTTTTCGCGCCCTTCTCTTACGCTTCCCCACCAGATGTTCTGCCTGTGTATATTTTCTTGCCACATAGTCAACCTCCTGCCGCAGTTCTTCTGCAACAGGAGGTCTTTTTCAGGTAATATTCATTTGTTCTGAACGTGGCAGTCCTTCTCTTCTTTTGATTCGCCTTTTTCTTCCTTCATCCAGACTACCATAGCGCCCGCTTCTCGATTATCCCAATCCGCATATGGAATCAGCCGCAAATTTCCGGCACGGATCGGCACGGCTTTTTGCAATTTTTCGTCCGGTTTCTCCAGAGACAAGGCAGCTTCGGCTTTCAGAGACACATCGCAATGAAAGTACTCCGTTGGAATCAGGCCGGTATTGTCGATTTCCTCGGCGCAATAAACCACCGGTCCGCGGCAGACTGCCACCCGGCCGCTCGTTTCTGCCACTCTCGGATCCTCGTATACACGGCGCGGCTCCATTTCCAGCGTATAGATAAATTCATCGCCAGAAACGACAGGCAGCTGCAGATAGCCCTTTTCCGTTCGCGTTCCCTTGCTGCTGTTGATCTCATAATGACTGCACCAGCCGGGGATTCGCAGCAGGATCTGATTCACGTTTTCACATTCCTTTACCCTCACGCAAATACGGCCGCTGCGCGGATAGTCCGTTTCCACTTCCAGTTTCAATTTGCGCCCTTCTTCATTCAGCTGAAGTATACCGGCTATAAACTGATTCACATACAGTCGATCTTCCTCAAGCGCATAGGCATACCCGCCAACAGACGGCACAAAACGGCACAAATTGGTTGGGCAGCAAGAGCAGCCAAACCAGGGCACTCGATGATGCCGGCCAACGGATGCCAATGGATTCTCATAAAAGAAACGATCGCCCGAGAGCGACATGCCGCTCAGGATTCCATTATACATCTCCGTTTCTACAAGATCGGCGTACTTTGCTTCTCCGCTGAGTAAATTCATCCGATGATTCCACATGGCCATGCCGATGGCTGCGCAGGTTTCACAATAGGCAGTTAGATTGGGCTTATGGAACGCACGGGTAAAACCTTCGTTGTCGCCCGACTGGCCTATACCCCCCGTTAAATACGTATTGCTTGGATAAATGCTGTTCCAGATCCGTTCCAGCGTCTCTCTCCATTTAGAATTTTCCTGAACCGCTACCCAATCGGCCGCTGCGGTAAAATAGTACATGGCTCGGACAGCATGCCCAGTTACCATATCCAGCTTTTCAAACGGTTTATTGTCCTGATAGTATTCCGGCGGAAAATGATGCAGCGTGCGCTGGCGTTCAGAGTCAAAATGACCATGTCCGCGTTCCTCCATCAGCCAGTGAGCAAAATTCAGGTATTGGTTCTCGCCGGTGTAGCGGTACAGCCTGATCAGCGCCAGTTCAATTTCCTGATGTCCCGTCACCCAATGGCGCTTATCCGGTCCAAAAACAGACATCATCTGCTTCACACCCCGGATGGCGCACTGCAGCAGCGCCTCCTTACCAGTGGACTGCGCATAGGCGATTCCCGCTTCCAGCAGATGGCCGAGGCAGTAATCCTCATGCATATCCATATCTGTCCAGCGCTTTTCAGGCGTATTCAGCGTAAAATAGGTATAGATATACCCGTCTGGCTGCTGGGCCTCGCAAATCGTCTCAATCACGTTGTCTACCAACTGTTCCAATTCTGGGTCAGGTTGATTTTTCAGGCAATAAGCTGCACCCTCCAACACTTTGTAAACGTCGCTGTCGTCAAAAAAAGTTCCTTCAAACGTACCGTTTTCCCGATGCGCCGCCTTGCGAAAGTTGCCGATCCGTCCCGTCTCCTCGCAGTGTTCCAGACAAACGCGGATCGTTTTCTTTTGAATGGTCTCCAAACGGGGAGACCAGAAATCCGATTGAATTTTGATCTTGTTGAAGGGAATTGGTTTCAAATGCATGGTATATCTCCTTCTATTTTTCATTTATTTCTGTTGCAATACCAGTACATTGACTGAATGCGGGGCAACCGTCACTTCAACATCCGTACCGGAAAGCTCTATCGTTTGCTCAGCGATCCCTACATCCTGAGGATGCTCCACATCGTTGAACGAATCCTTCCATTGTCCGTTAACGGTATAAAGCGTCGCCCTGCTGCATCCGTCAGGGTTGGCTCCAGCGAGAGCAAGAGTCTGCCCGAGCGTGGGATGACGGTTAATCACAGATATACGGATACTGTCAGTCGCTGTATCCTTAACTGCCAGAGCATCCAAAGCAGGAACCTGAATCTTCTGTCCTTTCCACGACGACTCAAAAGTTTCATTTTCCGTCACCCATATATCCAGCACATAATCTCCCATAAAACGGCTGTAAAGTTCAAAAACGAAATAAGTCGGCCGTAAAACCAGTCCGTTTTTATGCGTGTAAATCATGCCGCGTGTATTGACCGTGGGTGCGAAATTCGCCATTCCCACCATATCGCAGTTGCGCAAGCATTCATTCAGAAACACGCCGGTGAATACCGCATCCGCCATGGTATACGACTCGTTCAGATCATTCTTATCCCGCGGCTCCAAAAACGGTTCGGTCGCAGAATCCACGTTGGGATGATGCCATCCATGAAGGTTCCATTCATCAAAGGCGACGCGTATTTTTCCAAGATACCCCAGCGATCCAAGGATGTGCCGAATCTTTTCAATTTTGTCTCCTGCGTGAAGAGACATGGCCATGCAGTCCTCATAGGAAGAGATATTGTTTTCCTGCCAGCAGGGATCCCAGTAATCATGAATAGAAATCCAATTCAGATAAGGGCCTGCCTCGCGCAACAAATGAATATTCCAGTCCAAATCATCCGTGCTGGCCGCCAGCAGCTGGATCGTCGGGTCCACGCGGTGCATCATTTTGGCAGACTCGCGGACAAAGGGGCCCCACTCCGCCAATGTCTTAGAGCCCATCTCACCCCCAAGGTAATTTTCGTTGCCGATGCTCCAGTATTTCACCCCATACGGCTGGGGATGTCCGTTGCTGATACGTGCCCGCGCCCACTTGCCTTGATCGGGTAAATTACAGTATTCCACCCAGTCGCTCATTTCCTCGGGCGTTCCAGTTCCAGCATTCGTGCAGATATATGGCTCGGCTCCGATTTTATCGCAGAAATTCATGAATTCATCGGTCCCGAACCGGTTGCTTTCCTCCACACGCCAGGCCTTATCATAGGCAGGCTGTCGCTCCGGACCAACGCCATCCTTCCAGTGATAGGCAGAAACATAGCAGCCGCCCGGCCACCGCATCACGGCGGGGCTGATCCGTTTGAGCGCTTCCATTACGTCCTTTCGCATCCCCTGTTCATCCGCGAAAGGAGAATCCGGTTCGTAGATTCCCCCATAAATCTGACGATGAAAATGCTCCAGAAAATGTCCATAGATCATGGGATCCCGTTTTCCAATCACACGTTGATGATTGACCGTTCCCTTTGCCATATCAGGCGCCTCCTTTTGATCTGGTATAGACGCGTCTTCCCATCATTGCTTTACCGACCCCGGCGATTCCGAATGGCCTGTGTAATGCAGCAGACAGTCAGAGGTTTTGCGACTGTTAAGCTTTATCAACGCCTTCTGCCAGCGACTTCAGAGCGACCCACTGCGTCTTCTCTTTCATTTCGATGGAATAGGTCTTTTCATTCCATTTCAGCCGCGTGAGATGCCTATCGTCCGTCACATTTTCCAAAAGTACTTTGATTTCGCCGTTCTGCCGTCCCAGCCGTATTTCCCTGATCGCATCGCGATCCAACTGCAGATGCTCTCGGGCCGATGGATCTCGCAGATCGTGGAAAGCCCTGCGTATTCCGTCCCATGGAACGATTCGTATTTCACCGTTGTTCTCCTGCCATTCCGCTCCATAGCATACCAGACCAAAATCAGGATCGACAGCCGCAATGCTGCAGGCCGCATACATAGCGCCTGAAAGACCGCTGTTGATTTCCCCGTCAAAAATCCATGGGCCACGCTTGCAGGAAAAACCAGCCCAGCAAGAAGCATGGGGTTCCGGCTGAAAGGCCCATCCAACGGCTCCTTCATTATCGGGATGCGGATAGAAGGGATCTTCTGCCCCCAGATTGACCAGACTCCATCCGCTCAGAAGCGAGGCGTAGCCAATACGCAGCGTTTCCGCCGGTTCTTGTGCAAAATACAAAGCATAGTCCAGCACGGCGGCTCCGCCCATCTGCGACATATAGGAAAGACGATAATCCTTAAAACCGCCCCGGCGGTAGTCCGACCCCTGCAGATCATAGCGGCGCATCTGCGTTCCCCGGCAGCTCAGATTTGCCGCCATCTGGCGTTCCAGAAAATCGCGGTTTTTCTCTTCCGAAATGATCGGATGAGAACGCCAGCCGCCTTTACAGGGTCCGTTCAGATTCTTGTCATACCAGCCGTTGTGATCCGGTTTCAGTCCGTGAACCACGGCGTAATGTCCAACGGCCTGTGTGCTTTCAAACGCAGTGGAATCAAACCACATTTCCGACCCATAAGGAAGCGGGTTGTCGTAAATCATGTACTTGACCTTGATTTCCCAATAATCGCGCAGCTTTTGAGCTGCATGCCGGAAATCAAAAAACGTAAAGCCCGGTTTCTCCGCTTCCTCCTCGCAGGCGTCCATCAAGGGCAAAAGATATAATTCATGGAAATTTCCCTGTTTGAAAGCCCAGTCTGAATAGCCATGGAAAGACCAGGGCTCCCTCATTTCAATCTGGTACGGCACTTCAAAGAAAGCCAGCGCCGTCTGCGCCGCCCGATACAGATAACCGGCCGCATCCAATTCTTTGACATATTGCGGATAGGCTCTGGCGATTCGATACATATTGTAGTACAGCTGGATCAGATGCGTATAATCGAATGTACGCCACATGCGTTCCTGACCCAATCCGCCGCTGCCAAACCCATAGGAGCTGTTTCGGTTTTCTTTCCACGTATCCGAGCCGATCACGCCCCATGGATAAGGCTGCTCCTGATCGGTCCGCTGCAGTCCTCCCCAGACAAAATGGCGTATATAGTATTCCAGCGCCTCGATTTCCCTGGGGTCTGGACGGCTGATATTTTTTTCCGCAACATAAGGCGCTTTGCACAGGCCCGGATCGTCGGCGCTGACACAATATAGCGGAAGCCCCAGCGTGTCATCCGGTGTGGTCATCTTTTTTTCGGCCATGCTCCACTGAGAGAACAGGCCGTCATACCATTCCGGACCTGTGTAGCGCTGCTTTTCCACGATATGCCGGGCGCTTGTATCAATCAGTTTTTCCAGCGATCTGGTCGCATAGCAAAGCAGCGTGGTCTCCAAATGATCGCCATAATGAATATGGATTGTCTTTTCCCCGTAGTCCTTAAATTGCAGCTGGTAAACCGGCGCCTCTCCCTGAGCAGAAACGAGTTGAATCTCCGTATTGGCGCAGCAGACTTCATGAACAGGCTGACGGCAGTTCAGCTTTATCAGCAGTTTTCCATCTTCCGGGATGACCAGCCCCGGGAAAATGGCAATGCCTGCTCCGCCAAAGCGTTCCAGAAGCATCTGAATTTCCCGATGATGATTCATCCATACGAATCGGAAAACCAGCGTTTTTTTCTGATCCTGAGCCAGTGAAAACGGCGCAACGCGAACCGCATAGGGCTTTTCATTGCACTCTTCCACCAACGCCGTATCGTCCAAAGACAGCATTGCCAGAAAACGTCCTTCGCCGCTGGGTCGATGCCAGTACAAAAACGAGCTGTTTCCACAGACGCAGGCCTGCTGCATGACGCGCTGATAATAAGTAATCTTCTGTTCCTGGACATAGTCCGTATTCGCGTCGATCTGCAGCTTCAAGCTTTCAAAGTGCAGCGTTTCCTTCTGCGGATTCTCCAACTGAATGCGGCATAGCATTCCTTCGTCGTCCTCTTCCCAGCTTCGTGTCACAATGGCGTTTTCTGCGCCGCTGAGACAGCCAAAAGACAACAGGAAATCCGTCTGCCACTGTTCATCCTGCGGATCCCGCAGGGACGTCAGGATATTCTGGAAATCAAAAGTACATTGAAACTTTTTCATGATTTCGTCCGCTCCTTTCTGACAGGCCCTCATTATTCGTCGTCGGATCGTAGAAGCCGCATGCACAATCTTCCCAGCAGAAAGGTCAGCAGAAACAGCACTACGGCGATTGCGGAAGCATATCCCATCTGAAAACGGTTGAACGCGTAATCGTACAAATGGGCAACAATGGTATGAGCCGAATAGTTTGGCGTTGGCATTCCCGCAAACTGAACCACCACGTCAAACACGCCAAAGGAACCGACGATCGCATTGATGGCTCCAAACAGAAGCTGCGGCTTCATCATGGGAAGGATCAAATAGACCAGCTCCTGCACTCTTCCATGAATGCCGTCCACCCTGCCCTGCTCCAGAACCTCCTGGTTCAAATTCTGAAGGCCGGCCATGAACACCAGAAAACCAGAGCCCATGCTCATCCAGATGGAAATGATAATAACGCATAGAAAAATCGTATCTGCGTTCTGATTCCACAGGATCGGCGTGGTAATCATGCCCCAGCTCATCAGCAGGTGGTTCAACAGTCCGTGGCTGTCATTGGAAAACAGATACAGCCAGACCTGAGCCATGGCGATGCCGCTGCAAATAGACGGCGCATAAAAGCAAAGGGCGAAGAAACGCCGCATTTTCATACCGTTAAGCAGCCATGCCATCAGGAAGGAAAGCAAATAGCCAATCGGGCCGATAAACAGTGCGAAAATGAAAGTGTTTTTTAACGACAGGATAAAAATATCATCCTTCAGAAACAGATCCCGATAGTTCGTCAAACCGATCCATGAGGCCGGCTGCAGCATATTATAATTCTGGAAGCTCATCGTAATGGCACTGATAACGGGCACCAGATTATACAGCACAAAGATCACCAGAAAAGGTAGCAGGTACAGGTAGCCCGTCTTATTCTGCCGGACGAAGCCGCGCACTCGATTCCAACCTTTTTCGCTTTTGGCTGCTGTTTGAATCTGCATGTTTTTTCTCCTTTCCAGCATTCTGCTAGTTGGCAAGTCCGCTGCGCTCGATCCCCTGAATAAAGCGTTTCTGCAGGAAGGAATACGCTGCCAGAACGGGGGCGATGCAAAGGAAAGTAGCTGCCATCAGCGTTCCCTTGGTGACCATGGTTTGTTTGAGCACATCCACGTTCATGGAGCGCATATCACGGATCAGCTGGCTGGGGTCGCTGGTGGTGGAACCCGTGTAGGATTTATAGATACCGTACAGTTTGTCCAGCATAGCTGGAAGAGGCCACATTTCTGCATTGCGCAGATAAACCGTCGGCTCGTAATAATCATTCCAGCTCCAGACCAGCGCCAGCACCACAACGATGATAATCGCGCTCTGGCAGGTAGGCAGCGTAATTCGGGCGTAGGTCCGGATATGACCGCAGCCGTCCAGCTTGGCCGCCTCTTCCAGCGATTTGGGCATGGAAAGGAAAAACTGCCGGAACAGAAAGATGAATACACCGCCGCGAAGCCCGAAGCCAAACAACTGCGGAATGGTCAACGGCAGATAACCGCCGATCCACTTATAGTTTGCGAATAAAATATACTGTGGCAGCAGCGTTGTCTGAACCGGGATAATCATGGAAAGCAGCACCATGGAAAAGAAGAACCGTCTGCCCACAAACTTAAACCTCGCAAAGCCATAGGCAATATAAGAGCAGACAAAAACCTTCACTGCAATGCAGAACAGGCTCAGACATACGCTGATCAGAAAATGCTTCACATAATCCAGACGTTCAAACGCATTGGTAAAGTTATAAAATGCCAGCGTTCTGGGGATCCACTGCACCGTCTGATCGCTGAGATCGTCCGATGTTTTCAGCGCGTTAGAGATCATGTACAGAAAAGGATAGAGATAAACGAAAGCAATCATGCACATGAGAAGAAACGCGCCCCAGCGGAAGATGACCTTTCCTTTTTTGAGTCTGCCGTAAAATAAATGCCGGACTCCCTGCTGAAGTTTCATTTTCTCGCCCCCTTAATCAAATTCCGAGTAGCGGAAGCGGCCCAGGATCAGGAAAACAATGCCGACGAACAGAAGCACGATCACAAAGTAGATCCAGCTCATGGCCGCGCTGACAGAGTATTTGAGGTCGTTGAAAGCAAGCCGGTAGAACATATCTACGATAGCGTTAGAAGGATTGCAGAAGGATTCGATCAACGCAAAGACCGTCGTCAGCAGCATGACGTTGGTCATCATCGGAAGCGTAATTTTCCAGAAAGATTCCCACTCGCTCGCACCGTCCATCACTGCAGCCTCATACAGCGCAGGTGAAATGGACTGAAGGCCGGACAGAAACAGGATAATGGAGACGCCGCTCCGCCAGAGGATCAGGGTAATATTATCAAAGAATGCCATTGCTACCTGTGTCAGCGCAGGTCCAATGTAGGTCTGAATGTTGGGGGGAAGCAGAATCCCGCGAGCTACCGACAATGTATCCGCGCCCGCTCCCATACCTAACAGTTGGCGAAGCACGTTGCCTGTGCCCAGCAGGAAGGGCAGAAAGCAAATGGTGCGAAAAACTGCCTGTCCCGGGACTTTCTTATTCAAAAAGATCGCGATAATCAAGGAGAACACGACAATCAGAGGCGTTTTGACAACCGTTTCCGTCAACGTTTTCCAGACGACCTGCGTGAATTCAATGTTGGTCATCAGAATGTCAATATAATGTCTCAGGCCCACAAACTCTACCGTAAACCCGCCTTTGGCCATGACATAGTTTCCCAGGCTGATATAGCCGGAAAAAAGGACTGGATAGGCGAAGAAAACAATAAAGCCGATTACATAGGGCCAGACAAACAGGTATCCGTTGGCCGTCTCCCGTAATTTGTACTTCCACGAGTTTCCGGCATGAATCGCCGGCTGACCATGTTTATTCATTGCTTTTTCCCTCCTTTACCAGCCGCCAGCCGCCAGCCGGGACGCCCATTTCTTCTTCGGAGCCGTAATTCACCAAAACACGGACGTCCTCAAAGACGGATTCATAAACATTTGCAGAAAGCTGACGATGTTCCGTGAAACTGCGGGTACCGATCTGCTCGCTCCATTCAATAAAATCGGCCGCATAATCGGCGATTTCATCCTTCCACGTATCAAAGCGTGCGCTGAACAGCATCTGATAGTCCGTGGAGGACAAACGACTGACGCCTTCGCCGGTCAGTTCAAAACATGGCGTATAGCCGTATTCCACCATTTTCAGAAGCTGACCCACATCATCATAGAACAGATTGACGGGCTGCCCTGTATAGGCCACGCTGCCATGCACGACCATCTGGTAGAACGGGACAGATTCGTCTCCCAGGCTGATCAGCGAGCTTTGCTCTGGAATTTCGCGCAGAAGGGATACCGTTCCCAGCATACAGCCGTTGCCGCCGATGAGCGCGTCTTCTTCAGTCAGGGCGTTCTGCCAGAGATCAACATAATCCGAACGCATCAGCGTTCCACCCGCGAAGTCGTCAAACAGATAACTGCCCAGATCCTCAAAGGTCAACCCGGAAGCGCCTGTGCGCTGCTGATAAGCCCGCAGCTTTTTCAACTCTTCCGTGGCGAAAGCATGGTTTTGCAGATAGTAGGTTTTCTTTCCGACGGCAATGGAATAAATATAGTCGTTTCCATCCCGGGCGGCGTTGGTCAGGGGCAAAAAGCCGTCGTTTCCCTCTTTTAATTTCACGGGATTGACCTGCAGCTTCAGCCCAACCTGATGCTCCGCACAGAATTCAGCAAGCTCTGCCAGTTCCTTTTCTCCTCCGGAGGAAGCCGCGGCGGGCGTATACACCGGGTACCCCAGAATGCCTTTGCTTCCCCAGCCCTTAACGTTGACCGTCAAGTCATAGCCCTGTTCCAGAAACCATTCCACCATCTGCCGGGCCTGCGCAAAGGTCGTGAAGGTCAGCATTTCTTTTGTCAGCACCTGCTGCTGTTCTACGGTGCAGAAAACGTCCAGACAGACGTCAGGCGCATCCTCCAATCGGGTGAGAATTCCGCGTTCCTGATAGCTTTTGCGTACAGCACGGGCCATACCGCTATAATCAGCGTCTTTTTCCGTCAGAAAAACATATCTCACTTTCCGATCTCCGGAGCGAATCTCCCGGTCGGTCAGCAAAGAAACGTAAGAAAGCTCCGTACTCCCGCCCACATTGATCTGCTGGCCGCGTGTGCCATAGTTATTGCGATACACCAGATTCACATAGGCGTTATTTACCGGCAGGGAAACGCCGCCCGGATTAACGACGATGTCGCTGTCTTCGTCTCCGGCTTCAATCACAGCCGCCATGGCCGCGTTGCCTTTCTTCAGACCAAAAGCAGGCAAATTCGCCACAAACGCGCTGCTGTCCACATTCATATCCGTTTCTACTCCCAACGGGAACCCCGCGGCCTGCGTAATATGCGGTGAGTATACCGGCAGAGTAAAAGTGGACAGTGCATTCGTCCGGTATTTTTCTTCCTTGAAGCGATAAAGTTCTCCGCAGCCGTTGGGATAAAAAATATATCCATCCTCCCAGTCGTTGGCGCTTCCCAAAAAAGGCAGCAGCGCAACGCGGGTGATAACATTTACATCCCGTTCCTCGATGGAGTCAAAGGGGATCGTAACCAGCAGGCTATCCTCCTCCAGACGGAACTCCAACGCCAGTTTCAGCCCAAGCGTTTCAAAATCAAATGTCAGCCGAAAAGCTTCGTTCTGAATTTCGGTCGTTTTGACTGGCTCGCCAGCCACCGTGTCCGTCATAACCACGTTGCCCGTAGCAGCCTGCACGTCCGTATAATTCAGTAAAAACAGGGATTGTCCGCGCTTTGCCCAGGTTTTATTTACGCGGGTGCCTTCCGGAATCTGACTTTCCTGCACCTGCGAATACCATTGCCGCCCGTTCCGATGATCCTGAACGCACAGACCGTTGTAATCAGGCGTAAAGTACAACGTAAGCCATTCATTTTCCAGAACAGGAATTGTGCCTTCAAAAGGCAGGAACTGCTCCATTTCACCGTTTTCCGTTTTCTCTGCTGTTTCTTCTCCCGCCGCCATCAGAGGAAAGAGCATACACAGTGTCAGAAGTAAACAAACCAGACGTTTTCTCATGGAACTCACCTCCTGACAATAAACTTGATTTCCCGATAAAGCCCCACTACAAAAGACAGCAGCTGGTTCCACAGAGCGTAGAGGAGCAGGATTACGGCCCATAGAAGAGCAATCAGCAGCACGGTCAGCACCAGCGTCAACAGCGTTTTGCCGAAAGTGTAGCTGTTCATCACCTTAAAGCTGATAAAGTAAAGGACAAAGGACCATAGCCACAGTCCCATATAGATCAGAGAAAACAATGCGTCTCCCCGGCTCAGCAAATGAGACAGCAGCGAAAGCGGCAGGAAAAAAACGATGCAGGGCATCATGGAATAGGCTACGGCTGTCAGCGATTCACGCATCATCATTTCGCCATCCATGATCGAAGAAATGGCAAACGCGCATACGGCCAGAGACAGCAGCGGAAGCAGCAGCATGGCGCACTCCATGATCCAATTGGCATATCTGGGATCCGTAGTCTGAAGCGGATAGTGAACGGTTTGCAGAAAGATCAGTCGTACGGCCACCAGCATTGCATACAGGATGATCGCAGGCCAGAACGAAAAGTGTTTCCGATCTTGCTGAATAATTCGAAAACAGCTGACCGGGTGCCGAAGTACACACAAGGATAAGCTCAACAAATGCACTGTTTTCCCTCCTTGTCAAATCAGATTGGAATAACGATCCATTTTCTTTTGGACGAATTTCTGGTAAAACCGCCCTATTACCGCCACTACGGCCAGAACGGCGCAGGCAGTCAGCAGGATAAAAGTGAATTTTTCCCGGAAGACCACCATTTCGTTTTTCGTAAAGGCTTTTGTGTAGCCCTCACGGTCATTGGCCGCATAGTAATAATCCATTGCCGCGGCATAATCCTTTTGCTTAAACTTCAGACTGGCCATGCCCGCATTAGCCAGCGAGTAGCTTTCGTGACGACTGAGTATCTCTTCCCAATAATTCTCCGCCGCCTGGTATTGCCCCGCATCGTAAAGAGACAACGCCGTATAGACAGTACGCATAAAGCGGGTGGGAGCGAATTTTTTGACGGAGCCTTCCTTTTGATCCAGCACGAAAATGTTCTGTTGGCTGTCTATATCCACCGCTACGGGATTGAGGAACGTCTCCCGGGTAGAGCCTTTGCCGCCGAACACACACAGGTTTTCACCCTGATTATTGTAGATGCTGATCTTTCCCAGCACACTTTCCAGCAACACCACGTTTTCGTTTTTATCTACCGCAACATCCACATACTGCGGGGCGATAATCGCATTGCTGTCGTTTGCAACGTTCAGACCGAAAGGCGTTTTCTTTGGATAGATGTTTACGCCAACAGAATTGATCCGCTTCAATTCGCCGCCGGAACGGTCAGCGGTGGTCACATACAGCGAACCGTCCTCGCCTACGGCAAAACTGTAGCAGGAGGCGGGTTCCCGCTTCAGCATGACCTTTCGCTGCTCTGCATTGGAAAAAAGATAGCGCACAGTGTACCACAGATCCCGGCCAACCTCCGTAGCGCCGATATATCCGCGGAAATTGTTATAAGCGTCCATCTGCATCACATACTGATATTTCAGCGCATAAATATAGCCCACATTGCTGACGGACACCTTCCGCACATTGAATACAAAATTATCCCCAAGAAGAGCGGAGTGCGGCGTACCGAATTCCTCTACAAAGCGGCCTTCAGAATCCAGTTTGACGATCCGGCTGTTTCCCGTATCCGCCACATAGATACCGCCATATTCATCTACAAAAACGCTCTCCGGCTCCTTAAAACCGCCGTGACCGCTGTTATCAAACATTTTTTCAAATTCCAGATCGTTATTCAGCTTGATAATCCGGTTGTTGCCCTTATCCGCCACAAACACATAATCATCCGGCGAAACGAAAAGGTCGCAGGGGGCGTTCAAGGTCAAGGCGTCTTTGGAGAAAATGGTTTGGGCGGCCGCAAGCAAATAGGATTTTGGGATCGCTGTGGTCGATATTCCAGCGTCATCCTCCACATACATCTTGTCATACGCCACCAGCGCCAGACCGTTGGCAGGCAGCAGTATCAGCAAAGAAAGTACCGCCGCCAGCCAAAGGCGGACTTTGGGTATTTTTCGAAGAAGCTGACTGTGCATTTTCTCACCCCTTAATGCCCGAAAAGGCCATTGTTTTCGTCACATTTCCCTGCATAAAAACGAACACAAGCACCGTAGGCAGCGTGGTGATCAACGCCGCGGCCATCGTAGCGCCCATTCGGCCAAGATCCGTTACACCGGTACCGCCCGCGATTGTTTGCAAAGCCAACGGCAGCGTCTTCATTGCCTGAGAAGAAATATAGACCAACGGCGAAAAAGCATCGTTCCAGGAAGAAATAAAGGCGAACACGATCAGCGTGGACCATGCGGGTTTCAGCATGGGCATTACAATGCGCCAGAAAACCATCCGCTCCTTGGCCCCATCGATCCGCGCAGCTTCCAGGATTGAATCAGGGATCTGCCCCATAAAGCGTTCCATCAGGAAAAAGTTATAGGCGGCAGCCACCTTCGGCAGGATCAGCGCCCAGTAGGAATTATTCAGTCCCAGCCGAATATTGATCAGATAATTAGGAATCTGCGTCACATAGGGCGAAAACATCAGCGCGCCGATCACCAAATTCATCACCCACCGTGCCCCGGCAGGCCGGTGTTTTACCAGTCCGTAGGCGCCCATACTGCACAGCACTACCGAAAGCGCCACCGTAATGACCGTTACCAGCAGGCTGTTGAAGGCGTAGCGTAAAAAGGGGACCGACGTGCTGGAAAGCGAAAGCACCAACGCTTTAAAATTCCGCAGCGTAGGTTTCTGCACAATGAACAGCGGCGGGAACCGAAGGATCTCATCCAACGGCTTGAAGGCGCTGCAAACCAGATAAACCGGCGGCAGCGCCGCAAAAACCGTCAGTACAACGACAAAGATGGTCAGCAATACCTGATAGGGATCTACTTTTCGAACCTTTCTTTTCGGTTGGGCTGTGTTCACGGATTCCGCTTCCTCTCTTCAATTGGCTTTTTCTGCTGGTCATCGGTAAAAAACAGGCGTGTTTGTCAACGGCTGCTTTGGGAGAGCAACCCCTGATATTCTTCCTGCTTTTTATCCAATTCCGTCTGAATCATCTCAATGGCGTTTTCAAATTCATCCCGAAGAACGGCGTTTTCATCAGTAATCATGGAATTCCATGCATTGGTGATATGGCGTTTGGCATAATAACCCCCCAGCACTCCAGGATTTTCAAACGTCTGCTCCCGGGCGGCCAGCAAAATTTGCAGGTCGTCGGCGGGCCAGTTCATCCGGCGGAAAGCCTCGTTATTGGCTGTGTTCACCCGCGACCCCATGCCAATGCGCGTCTCGACCTCCTGGGCGTATTCCGCCTGTGTGTCCGCTGACAGCCACCACTTCAGGAACTCCCATCCCTCCGCCTGCCTCTCACTGGAGGACATCAGCACGGAAGAAGTCGATACGGTAGACGAAATCGCGTGGCTGACGGTTCCGTCACTCCGGCGCACGCCCGGAATAACGGCAATCCCCCATTTTCCGCTCAGATTACCCGCGCCAACCGTCAGCGACATATAATCGGAAAAGCCGGAAATTCCCACAGGGATTTCGCCTGTCCGGAATTTATTATAAAAATTGGCGGTGTATGGGACGGCATACTTCGTATACATTTCCACCATGGTTTTGAAAGCCTGATAGGCTTCCGGAGTATCCAGCGCTACCTTCAGACCGTCCTGCGAATAGAACTGTCCTCCGTATTGATACAAGAACGTGCAATACGATTCATAGTTCTGGGGAATATACATCTCCAGACCGTTCTGATACAAACTGGGCAATACATTCTGACAGACTTCCTCCCAGGTCTCAGGAAGGGCGATCTTCAGGGCGGAAAGGATGTCCTTCCGATAGAAAAGCACAGAAAAGTCAAGCCGTTCCGGGATGGCATACACGCCGCCCATAAAGCTGTTGGCCACCAGCACATTGGAGGAATACTCCCGGGTCAGTTCTTCATATCCCGGCATCTGTGACAGGTCCACCACGGCTCCGCGGATGGCCAATTCTACCGGCGAACCCGTGCTGACCCCCAAAGCGACGTCCGGCTCCGTTCCGGAAACGATCGAAAGAAGAAGGGCGTTCACTGCGCCGGCATTCAGCTGACCGGCAGGCATGATATTCAAATTGATGGCGATCCCCGTTCGAGAGGTGAATTCGGAATCGCAAAGCGTTTTCAAAATATCCGCTTCCTCAATGCTCATACCGGCCCAAACATCCAGCACCACGCGTTCTCCACCCGCCGTCCGTGCGCCGACCTGATCGTAATCCTTTGTGAAGGAAACGAGGAAGTTATTCAACATCACAGCGCTTTTTTGCCAGATGGAAGTGCTGCGTTTATCCCAATTTTCAGCGTCTCGTCCAAAATAGAAGCAGTCCAGCTGCAGCGGCATATTTTGCAGATTTTCTTCCCAGAGCGCCAGATTTGTCTGAATCGAGTTCAGATCCGTCAGGCTGTTCTGGATGCGATCCATATTCCGTCGAATCACCAGCAGCAGCTCGGCGTTCTGCCGCAGACTGTTTTCTGCCATCGACGCGCCGCCGCACAGTTCACGAAGCTGGTCGCACTGGACAGAAAGGCGTTCGCTCAGTGCCGTCAGCCGCTCTTCAATGTCGGGGATTCCTTTTTCCACGTCATAATCATAATTGGGATCCGGATTCGCACCCACCAGCATCACCAGCTCCAGCATCAGCTGAGAAAGCTCATCGTTCACCGCGCCCAGTTCCAGAATTACCGGATAAAACTCCGCGCTGTTCACCATCAGGCTCATCGTATGCCGGCCTGCAGTCAGCGCATAAAGATAAGGCAGTGTATATATTTGAAGTTCTTCCTGATAAGGAATCCGATAGCAGCTCATTTCACTGAAAGGAACGTTCCCATCCAGAAGCAGCATACGACAGGCAGGCAGCTGATCGGCGCCCGCGGCGCAGCGGAAAGAGATCGTATACAGTCCGTCCGACGGGACCTCAAAGCTCCATTCCACCATCTGCCCGCCCTTGCTGAAGCTTCCTCCGTCGATCGTATTCAGGCGTTTGTAGCCCATCTCATAGGGCGTTGTCAGCGGATCGTCGCTGGCGCTGCGGCGAATTGTTGCGCTGTTGGCAAAAAGAAGCGTTCCTTCCGCCTCCAGTTTCAGCTCAGCTCCTTCCGTCTGACGGAATCCCTGCTCCAGCGCCGTCTGCAAATAAGTTTCATAAGAAACGGGGACTTCATAAGAGGAAAGCTCACAAACCGTTACGTCAAGAGCATGCGATACAAACGAAATGCAAAGCTCATGACTGCCCGGTTCCAGATAAAAAGGCAATTTACCAGCGACAAAGCCGTTGGAATCAAAAAAGAAATCCGTGTTTTCCGTTGAAAGACGCATTTGCTGAGGACGGATCTCATCCCCGGCGGCGTCCAGCTCCGGCGCGGCTTTTTCGCGCCATTTCCATCGGAAGCAGGCCGTAGCCGCTTCCCGATAAGGTACTTCTCCGTCCAGCATAACGGAAGCATAGGTATCCGTCTTTACTTCTTCTGAGCGATAAGTCCAGGAGACCGTATACAGCGCCGCCTGCTCCACTTCGAATGCGACCCTGACATTCATGGGGTCTGAAGCGTCAACAACGCCGGAAACCGGCTTTCCCTCATAAGGGAAAGCGCCTGAAAGGCGTTCCAGATATTCCTGCAGCAGGGGCTGCGACTGCGTATCTCCCCAAGAAACGCTCTCTTTCTGGGAGGAAAACAGGTCACGCATACGAAGCTGGGAACTGTCTTCCAGTTTTTCAGCGTAGGCGGCAGAAAAGCTGAAAATCAGCAGAAAGACCATGCAAAGAAGGAACTTTCTTCCTGTTGTCCCATTCTTTTTCCCACGATAAGCGTACATACCCTTTTCCTCCCTCAAAACAGGCGGACGGGAGGACCCGCCCGCCTGAATGTGTATCACTTACTTCACGAAAATGGCGTTCATTTCGTCCACGACTTCCTGACCGCCGGCGGCATACCATTCTTCCACCATCCGGTCGAAATCGTCGATAGGACGCTCACCGGAAATAATTTCCGGCAGATAGCTGCTGATGATCTGGCCCAGCGCCTCGCTGTACTGTTCATTCTTTTCGCGGCTTGCGGCGGCAGAGGCGGAAATATCGTACAGACCGTGAGCGTTTTCGAAGGCTTCGTTTGCACGCGCGGTGTACTCCGGATCACTGACACCAGTAAAGGAGCGGTCAAACACCGGATCGTTGATGAACTCTTTCAGCTGGATGATCATATCTCCGGCAGCGCTGGTAACGGCTTCCGCATTATCCAGCTTCACATAGTCGCCAGCATCGTTCCGAGTGTAGCCTACGCCCTCCTGACCATACATGGCCTTGGCGACCCATTCAGGATCAAACAGCAGAGCGTCGAACACCTGCATGTATTTTGCCAGCTTTTCAGGCTGTTCCTCCAGACGATAGCTGAACATGATGCCTGCAAAGGTCACGGGATTGAACTGCAGCGCACCGCTCTTTCCGTTGGGGCCTTCCATACCGTAGGCGAGTTCAAAATGGGCGTCGGGGTTCACAAGCAGCAGATCGGCCAGCGCCCAGCCGTTCTTTTCGTCGATGAAAGCATCGAAGGCCTGAACTGCCATACCCACAACGCCGCTGGTCAGCTGGCTGCGGAACTCATCCCAGCCCTGATTCCAGAAATCGCAGGGGAAGTAGCCAGCCTTGTACCACTTCTGCAGCAGCGCCAGCATGTCCTTCATTTCGGGCTGAACGGTACCATACTGGATCGTGCCGTTGTCATCCACGTACCAGACATCCATATTGAAGCCAAAGGCCTGGCACAGTGCGGACAGGGAGAAAGCGTTCCAGTTCACACCGGTGAAACCGTAGGTATCGTCAATTCCATTGCCGTCAGGATCGCCGTAGGTGAAAGCATCCAGCACATTTTCGAACTCTTCGATCGTGTGAGGAACTTCCAGGCCCAGATTATCCAGCCAGTCGCCGCGGATGCCGATCACATTGCGCTGCGCGTCGCCGGGGCGAGTTTCGGGGATGGAATAATACTTTCCATCCATCTCATACCACTTGAACACATCGCCGCCGAAGGCCTGAGAATACTTCTGGTGATAGGCCATCAGATTGGGCATGTTCTTTTCGATCATCTCCCGATCCAGCGGCATAACGAGTCCGGAATCCACATAGTATTTGTAGTCCTTCATCTGCAGTCCGCCGCCTTCATAGAAGTCGAATTCAGTGCCGGCGGCGATCTCTTTCTGATACCAACCATTCTGGTCGGCGGCAGGGCGGCCGACGAGCTCCAGCCTGACATTGAAGGCATCTTCGATTTCCCTCTTCAGCCAGTCGTTTTCATCCAGATTACGTTCTTCATCGTTGATGTAATACCACTGAAGCGTAATGGGTTCTTCCGCTGATGCAAAGACGGGAACGGCAGCCAGAAGCATCGCCATTGCAATCAGGAGTGCCAGGAAACGGTTCTTTTTCATTCGGGGATTCCTCCTTTTTATTTGAAAACAGGCGAACCTGTCTTCATTACATCTTTATGTTTTTTCTTATCGAGCAACAATTTTAACGTTTAAATTCCGCTGACGTCCTATTTCCTGCATTCCTCCTTCGTAGTATTGTCGCTTTCCTTTTACTTGAAGCGATCATTTTAACGTTTAAATTCTTTAAACGCCCCACTTTGTTTCATCCATTCTTCTCTTCACGAAACAAAGTATGTCTTTATTATAACCGCCTTTATAAGCTTGTCAAGAGCTTTTTGGGCGTTTTTTAGACTTTTTGAACAGACTCTCTTTCTATCAGCGAGCAGTCCAGCAAGTATTCCCCTGTATTTTCCGTCTTTTCACAAACCAGCCTTGCCGCCTGATAGCCGATCTCGTCCGCCGGAAAAGATATCGTCGTCAATCTGGGGCGCAGATGCCAAGACACCTCGTAATTATCGAAACCGATCACCGACAGTTCTTCCGGAATCCGAATCTTCAGCCTGTGGCATATATCATAAAGCGGTTCGCACAAAGCATCCATATTAACGAAAACAGCAGTTGGCCGTTTGTCGGAAGAAAGCAGATGCTCCAGAGATTCAAAGCTCCAATTCGAGCAATCCATGACCATTTCCGGCTCTACAGGAAGCTGATAGGCCTGCATCGTACTCAAAAAAGCATCGCGGCGCTTCTGTCCAGGGGTTGTTTCGCCTCCCAGTCCATTTACATAGGCAATTTTCCTGTGCCCTTTTTCAAGCAGATAGCGAGTCGCCAATTCGGCCCCCTGCCAATCATTATAATGCACGGATGGATATTTCCGGCTGTCCCCGCAGTGGCAGTAAACAAAAACGGTACGGTCGTTTTCCGGCAAAAAAACATCCGACACGTCTCGATTAAAAGCAGCAATATATAAAAGTCCATCCACCTGATTCCCAAAGGTATTGCGGACCTGCTCGGCGATCTGCGCCTGATAGACCGACAAATTCTGATGAGACATGCTATTCGCCTTACTGTCAGCGCGCAGGTTGCATAAAAGCACCCTCACATCCGACTCTTCTGCATAGCGGCATATACCGTCGATCAGCGGCGGCAGGAACCAGGAGCGCATATCCTCCACGACAACTCCGATAGCGTTGTTGTGTTGTAATTTCAGGCTTTTGGCAGCCCAGTTGGTCGTATAATTCAGTTTCTTGGCAGCAGCCAAAACCCTCGTGCGTACTTCCTCACTGATCGGCACATCCGCATGGTTGAGCACATAGGAAACCGTGCCGATCGAAACGCCTGTTTCTTCTGCAATGTCCTTCAACCGCACTTTACGAGGCATTGGCTCCTCCACCTGAAATCGTTAGTATTTTTCTTCTCCGCAGTTCGAGCGTTTGGAAGAAGTAATCTTAAAGTATCAGTTTCTGCTAAAAAAGTCAATGCCCGTTTTTGAAATAACTCGCTCATTCCCCTGCCGCCAATTTGTTTGCTGCTCACACCTGAAATACTGCCACAGTCAGCTGCAAAATCGGCGCTGTACGTTTTTTCCGCTCATTACTGAAAAGAAAATCATGCCACCCTCCTTGAAATATATCCATCGTCTCTCATTGTTGACCTTCCTCCACCACTGACGTATGCACCGGGGTCTCCTCAGGAGAAAAACGGGATTTCGCCTTTCAACTCTGGCAATGAAGTCTTTCAGATACCGAATTTCATCCTGCCGTTCCTTTTCGGCGGTTTCTTTTTTATACAGCCGCTCCATTTCCCCAATGATGGCGGCC
>ERZ827150.470-NODE-470-length-59464-cov-5.984666_pt1 | contig 59464 bp, 47 predicted proteins | sample MGYA00519779_ERZ827150 | MGnify/ENA primary metagenome ERZ827150 (study PRJEB31778, sample SAMEA3449267) | human gut metagenome | biome: human gut; feature: human-associated habitat; material: faeces | place: United Kingdom | collected 2010/2012 ...
GCTCCAAAAGTCATTGAGACCCTTATAGAAAAAGGATACACCTGTGACCTGAATGGTTGCGGTATGAGGGTATACAAGCTGTGATGTGAGGTGAGCAGATGGCAACAAAGCAGACGAGACTGACACCCTTTGGGCGGAAGGTCAGGAAAAGGCTCATAGACAAGAATATGACACAGGTGGAGCTTGCTGCTTTGCTTGGATGCAATAAGCAGTACATCCATAAGATTTTAGTCGGTGAGCGTAGTGGAAAGAAATACATTGAGGCAATATCAAGGATACTGGATATTGAGGTAGCAGCATGAAGGAGGTGAGCTGATTGGCTGAAGTATATGTCACATTGGGAGAAGCTGCTGAACTGGAAAGAGTTAAGTACAACACAATGGTCAAGAGGGTATTAAGGAAGCAAGAGTCCTTTGTGACCAAGACCGAGAAGTCAGAGAATGGCGGAAAAGATGTGGTACTTGTGGCGGTCTCCTCACTTTCAAAGCAGGCAAGGAACGCATGGAAGGAACGGGAGAAGCTGAAATCTTTCACGGAAGAATTTCCGGACAAGAAAGAGGATGAGCAGAAGCCGGAAGTTCCATGGTATGTGAATACAGATGTTGATTGGTACATTGAAAACTACAAGGAGAGATACTACAAGGCTGTGGAGCTTGGGAACGTGGTCAGAAAGTTCCTTCAGTATGACGAAGGAGACCGGACAAAGTACGCTGAAGAGTTTGCACAGAAGTATCTTGGAAAAGGTCAGAGAACACTCTACCGATACACCAAGGCATACCTTGAAGCATCCGCATGGGCGGACAAGCTTGAGAAGGAAGACGGAGCAGGGCGTGAGTTCTTCAAGGTTCTCTGCCTGTGCCGGAAGCCAAAAGAAACCGGATGCTTTCCAAGTATCAAGCCGGAGGTCAAACAGGTTATCAAGAATATATGGTTCAATGAGGACTTTGCCCGAAACCAAGGAACCCGTGAGATGCTGTATGAGAAGCTGACAGCCATTGCCAATATCAACAAGTGGGAGAAGATACCATCCTATCAGACGGTGACAAGGTACATCAGTTACCTCATGGAGGATGAGGGGATGAGGAACGCTTGGTTCCTTGCATCCCGTGGTACCCGTGAGTACAAGAATAAGGTCATGGTGAAAGGAAGCAGAGACACCAAGGGGCTTCAGGTGATGCAGATTGTCATGGGTGATGAGCATACCTTTGACTGTTGGGTGAGCTACAAGCAGCCTAATGGCAAGGTTATAGCCATCAAGCCACACTTGGCTGCATGGGTAGACATGAGGAGCAGGGTCATCATGGGAGATGTGATGTGCAAGGATGCCAACTCTGACATCCTGAAGCAGAGCCTACTCAAAATGATATATTCAGAGCCGGGCGGAGTTCCGGAGTATCTCTACATAGACAATGGTAAGGACTACACAGCCAAGACCATGACAGGAAGAGACAGGAATGACCGGAGCGGCATGAACTTTGACAATGAGACAATGGGCTTCTACAAGAGTATAGGCATCAAGGATGACCACAGGGCTCTTCCTTATGAGCCATGGAGCAAAGGTCAGATTGAGAGGTTCTTCCGTACCGTGTGCAATAAGTTCACACGTTGGATGAAGTCATACACCGGAACACTGACAGGCTCAAAGACCTCTGACAAGGTGGATAAGGACATCAAGCGGATGCTTGAGAGAGGAGAACTCCTGACACTGGAAGAGTTCTATGAGAAGTGGCATGAATGGCTCACAACGGTCTACATGCACACGGAACACTCCGGACTGAAGAAGATGGGAGAGACTTATAAGAAGCCTTATGACTGCTTTATGAATGAGGACAGATACTTCAAGGCGGCACCGCCTAAGAGCTATGCAACCATGCTGATGATGAAGTCAGAGAACGTGCTTGTCCGTAACATTGGCATTACCAAGTGGGGATATGAGTACCGCTCTGATGAGCTTTGTGACTATATCGGGCGGAAGGTTGACATCAAGTATGACCCGGATGATATGGCTGTCCTGTATGTCTTTGACCAAAAGGGCAAGCGTATCTGTGAAGCATATTGTCAGGAGCTTCTTCAGATAGCTCCGAAGGTTACACAGAAAGCTCTTGAGGAGCACCTGAAGATGCAGAAGAGACAGCAGAAGCGTGACCGGGAAAGACTTGAAGAGGCAAGGAGACCGTTTGAGGAACTCAATGAGCAGTATGTTGGCTTCAATGAGACTAAGGAATTGCCTCTGCTCTACAAGCTGATAGATCTTGCATCCTTCAGCTGATAGATGAGCTGAAGGATGCACAGAACCGGACAGACAGCCCTACTCCGGCAACAACATAGGAGGTGAGGCGGTATGCTGTATGTGCAGGAAAAGGTAGTGAAGCTTGGAGGTATATATCTTGAAGGTCAGGTCACAAGCGTGGAGGTTCAGGAAGCCGGAAGCGTGTATGTGGCACAGGATGAGAAGGGCAGATACAAGAAGTCACAGCCTGTAGGCTATGAAAATGCCAAGGTGATGATAGACATACTGTTTGAGGACACAAAGACTGCTACCACATTGGAACAGCTCACGGAGATGCAGCGGCTTTTCAAGCCTTATGGTCAGGACAAGCCGAAGCTTCTTCCAATAGTCAATGAAGACTGTGCAGTCCGTGGTATCACAAAGGTATACTTCAAGAACCTCACCTCTAAGAAGGTTATATCAGAGAGCAAACGGATAGCTTCATTGGAACTGTGGGCTCCTGATATAGCCGGGATAAAGGTGAAAAAGAAGACCACAAAGAAAAAGACTACTAAAAAGAGCACAAAGAAGTCAAAGAGTAAGAAATCAAAAAGCAAAAGCCCGGCAAAGGACAGCCGGAACACAAGCAGAGGTAAGAAGGCAGCAAGGGCGGCTGTGAAATAGCAGGAGGTGAGAAGCTTGGGATACAAGAAGCTAATATCCCCGGAGTTCCGGGTGACAGTAGGAGACTATGAGGTGACGGATGGTATAGAGGTTGAGTGTTTCTCAAGCAAAGAGTCTCACATGGACTGGTGCCGGGTGGAATTATCACCACAGCTTCAGGGAGTCCTGAAGTTCAAAGATATGGATGAAGCAAGCGTTGAGCTTGGATATGAGGATGACTTTGACAGCCTGATTGATGGATATGTCAGATGCGGTGACACGGACTACTGGAAGGAAATAATGATAAAAGATGACATGATGAAGCTTGACAGAGTGACCATCAAGGCATCCTTTGTAGACTGTGAGCCGCAGGATGTCATCCGGTATGTATTGGCATGTGCAGGGATTGAGGACTATGTGCTGTCTGATGAACATTATGGGAAGAAAGACCTTTTTGTCATTGACAGAAAGAGCGGTATCAATACCATAGCAGAGGTCAACAGCTCATGGGGCATCAAGAACCCGTTCTTCTTTCAGAAAAAGGTATTCTATTGGGGAACCAAGGAAGAACAGAAAGAGATATATGTACTTGAGGAGGGAGAGACCATCCTGTCCCTGAATAAGTACGGAGACCTTTGGGAGGCGGAGACAATAGCCATCCCTTGGATACACCACAGCCAAGAAGTTGAGGTGCAGCACAGCAAATACAGCGGAATTGTAACAGTAGAGAAGACAATAGTGAGAAGTGATGATACCGGAGCGGTACACATGTATATCTATTTTGCAGGAGGTGAGAAGGATGTCTGACATGATGAAGATGTTTGTGGAGCAGGAGCTTCAAAATCAGATAAAAGAGAACTATCCACACATGCAGTATCCGCCCGGCTTATATGCAAAGGTGGTATCTGTGAGACAGAACGGAGAGCTGTATGAAGCAACTCTCAAAATACTTGACAAAAACAAGCAGCCTGACATCCGCTTCCCGGAGGTACCGAAGGTGAAAACTGACATACCTGTCCTGAAGAATGAGATTGTGGCAATCGTGCTCATGTATGGTGAGTGCAAGCCTTATATCATAGGGAGGTGCTTCTGATGCAGATAACAGGTGCAAATGATGTAGACATCATGCTTGATGAAGATGGTCAGCCTGTATCAGACGGGAACGGGGACACAGCCCTTGTATCGGATGATGAATGTTGGCTTCAGGATATTAAGAATGAGGCAATGACAGAAGAGGGTGAGCTCTTCTATGAGGATGAGGAAGGGGATGCAAGCTATGGGTGGAGCCTGCTTGACTTTATGCAGGGAGAGTATGATGACTTCACACAGATGGAAATACAGCAGCGTATCCGTTCCAAGATGTCCAAAAGGGACTATATTGATGCCGGAAGCATACAGACAACGGTGAACTTTGACGGTCATATATACCATATCAGGATAGCCTTCCGGAGGACAGACAGCAATAGTGAATATAACATTGACATTGAGAGCAATGGCGTGGAGGTGATTGTGAAATGATAGATGAGAGCATTATGGAGAAGATTATCCCTCTCCCGGATGAAGATGAGGAGATGGAAAAGGTACAGGGAGAGCTTGAGGGTGAAGGCTTTCCTATAACGAACTTCAAAAAGGGCGGCATCTTCTATCACCTTTGCCGGATGCTTGTGACCATATACATAGAGCTGAAAGAGCTTGCCCGTACTATCGTGAATGGATGCTTCATCAAACATGCTGAAGGAGACTGGCTGAAGATTAAGGCTGCCGACTATTCCAAACAGCAGAAGGAGGCAAAGGCAGCAAGAGGTTATGTGAGCATATACAGGAGTGAATACAACAATGCTCTTCAGGTAACAAAAGGACATTGTTTCAAAACAGAACCGGATGCCGGAGGCAATGAGCTGAAGTTCTATTGCTGTGAGAATACGGTCATTGATGCCGGGGAACCTGTAGGAAGAGTGCTTGTGGAGGCTGAAGCTACCGGAACCTATTACAATATAGCACCGGGAAGAATAACCATATCCATGATACACCTTGATGGTGTGGACTATGTGACAAATGAGGATGACTGGCTCTTTGAGGAAGGAGCTGAAGAGGAAGACCTTGAAGACCTCCGTGACAGATGTATGAGCTCATGGGCGGAGCTTGCAACACGAACTATAGAAGAGAAGCTCCGGAACGCTGCAAAGGCTGTACCCGGTGTACTGGATGCCCGGATTGATGCACAGCATCCAAGAGGTCAGGGCACAGTGGATGTGATTGTCACAGGTGCAGCAGGGGAAGCTTCTCCGGAGCTGATAAGAAAGGTGGGTGAAGCCATTGAGCCGCTGAAGGGAAACTATGAGGACTATCTTGTGAAGTCCAGTGAAGTAGTGAGACAGGACTTTGAGCTTGTGATATACCTTGCTGAAGATGCGGCAACGGATGGAGTGGATGCACAGGCAACAAAACTCATTGAGGACATGATGGCTCTGACAAGGGGAGAAATGAATACCCTATACAGGGACAGCATCATCCAAGTGCTTAGTACAAAGATTGATAACTACAGGAAGACAGACATCTTGCAACCGTCTGATGACATGGTTCTTGAACAGGACAAGGTCATCATGGCAGGAGACATCAATGTGACTGTCCGGAACGTAGTACAGAGTGCAAGGGGGAAGGAGTGATGCCGCCATGATAGAGAACTTTATTGAATACATGTGGTATCTGCTCACTACTCCTCTGAAGAAGCTGAAGAAAGCACTGAATAAGTGGTACATCCTTTGCCGGGTGTTCGGCAAGAGGTTTGATGAAGCAAAGGAAGACATACTCCGGGCAAGGGATGAGGGAATGGTTGCTACATGCAGCCATGAAATGCTCCCGGTACATGGAGCTGATAGAAGGCTCACCCGGTATGAAGGAGAACATCCAGAGAACTTCCGCTCAAGGATAGCCATGTATGAGGAGATATGCAAGCTTGGAGGTACCAATGAGGGAGTGCTGCTTGCGGTGAGGACTCTTGGATATACTTCCCCGGTTCTTGTGAGAGCAAATGACCTGACAGGCTTTTCCCATTTCACACTTGATGGAAGTTGGCTCCTTGATGGGAGCCGGACATTGGAGTCTGATACCATTGAAAACAGATGGGCGGAGTTCTACATAGTAATTGTGATGGATGCGGATGAGGAGCATCCTATCAGTTTTGACATTATGCGGAAGACCGTCAGGAAGTGGAAAGAGGTGGGTGCAAAGGACAACTACTTCTTCAAGTATAACTTGAGCATCAGGCAGCCACACACAGGAAACTTCCTTGAGGTACTGTATAAGAAGCATCTGTTCTATTATGACTACAGGAAGCTTGATGGAATGTGGAAACTGGATGGGAGCTATATGCTTGATGCAGAGATGACTCCCGTTGGTACCCGGATAGGATACCGATATGAGAGCCTTTATGAGCTCCATGAAGCCGGGCTTGCAGTTATGGCATACAATTATGCCTGCCGGATGGTAGAGAGTGCCATCCTGAAGGCGGCATACAGCTTCAGGATGTACTATTTTGAATACCTGAAGACAGATGGCTCATGGATAACAGATGGAAGCCATGTGGTGGATGCAGAGATGTCTCCAAGAGAAATGAGATGGAGCACAACATTCCACCATCAGCATGAAGAGGAGCTGCTCCTGAAGCAGCGGTACAGGATGCAGCCTTGTGAGGAGGAATACAGCATCAGGAAGACATTGGAGCGGTACCGGATGGTCATTGACTACTTTGATTATCTGAAGCTCAACGGGCTTTGGAAGCTGACAGGCTCCCGGCTCATGGATGCACAGAGGACAGAATACACCACCAAGCAGGCATACAGCTTTGGTGTAGAACATACAAGGGAGTTCAGGGTGATATGGCATGAAGAGCACAACCTCATCTTCCTTGATGGAACATGGAGCCTTGATGGTTCCAAGATAATAGATGCTTGGCAAAAAACGGAGGTATTGTAGAATGGCAACAAAAAGCGTGATAACCAAAATCAGAAGAAAAAAGATGGCTGAAGCAAGCCATACAACCGGAACGGTTGCAAAGATAACACACATTGCACTTGGTTCCGGCGGTGTCAATGCGGATGGTACCGTGATAGTACCACTTGCGGAGAATGTAGCATTGAAGAAAGAGGTGGTCAGAAAGCCTTATACTTCATCAACCAAGACTTCAGATACATCCTATGAGTACACCATCAAGCTTGAGGAAGATGAGCTTGTTGGTACATTCATCAGTGAGATGGCACTCATTGATGAGGATGGAGATGTGGTGGCGTTCTCTAATTTCCTTGCAAAAGGTAAGGATGAGACAGAGGTGACATTCACCATTGAAGATAACTATTAAGGAGGAAGAAGAAAATGGCAAATATAACAGCAGCAGAGCATCCGAAACTTGTCCTTGAGATGACAGCAATGGAGAGGACAACTCCGGCACACTATGATGAGTGGAATGTGAGACATCAGCAGCTCCTTGACAATGACAAATACCTCAATGAGCAGTTCATCAATGTCTTTTCTGACAGTGCAGCAGCTCATAATTCCATCTACAGAGGGAAGAATCTGACAAATGTGTATACGGTGGATGAAATATGTCAGCGTATCAGTGCAGGAACCTTTAAGGACTTGTATGTGGGTGATTATTTTGACATAAGCATCACTACAGACTTGGGTGGTGCCGAGACAGTCAGATGTATCTTGGCAGGCTTTGATGTATTTTGGAATAATGGAGATACAGCCTTCACAAAACATCATGCTGTGATTGTACCGAAGGACTGCTTCAAGACAAAATCAGTTATGAATGATACAAATGTGACAACAGGTGGGTATGTAGGCTCTAAGATGTATAAAACGGTTCTTCCTGTATATGCAGCAGCCTTGCAAACAGCATTAAATAATCATATACTTAGTCACAGAGAATTGCTGACAACAGCAGTATCTACAACAGGCAATTCAAACGCAGGAGCAGGCATCACAGGATATGCAAGCAACTGGGAGTGGAAGGATTGCTTAGTTAAACTTATGAGTGAGATACAGGTATATGGTTCCACAGTGCTTAGTTCATCATTCTATGATACAGGATGTGATAATATTCAGTTCCCGTTGTTCCGGTTAGCTCCTAACCTGAAGGTAGCAGGACTTGGACATAACGGAAGTAGATGGTGGTATTGGTTGAGTGCTGTGGTGTCGGCGGCGGCGTTTGCTTATTGTAGCGGTGGTGGTGATAGTTGTCGTTACAGCGCGGCCGGGGATGGTGGAGTCCGCCCGTATTTCTGTATCGGTTAATCTTTAATCTGCCCCCTGTATGGGGGCAGATGACCGGAAGGAGAAAATAGGTTGAGCGTTCTGAAGAACAAAAGAAGTGTATCCAGTTTGGAGTTCTATCATAATGCCATAATGCTCCGGAGAGAAATCACAATGCTGCTCCTCCGGGACTTTGGCATCAAGGACAAGGTGAGGAGTGTCAAGTCATTGTATGGGGTGCCGGGAATGGAGCCGGAGGATGAGCAGAAGTTTCGGGAAATAGTGGAGAAGTATGAAATGAAAGCCACGATAATAGAGGAATATCCGGCATGGCTCATAGACAAGATGAGGAATAACATAATGAATATCCTCCACAACATGATAATGAACATCACACAGGCAAATACGATATATCCAGTATGTGAGAGTGAGTTCTATGACCGGAGAAACTTCCAAAATCATGCCATAGGAAACTGTGAGCAGCTCCTTCAGGAGATGCAATACATTATATCCATCATCCCGGTGGATGCACAGAAGTATATCCGATATGTGGAAATGATTGAGAAGGAGATAGCCCTCCTGAAGGGATGGAGAAAGAGTGACAACAAAATCCTGAAGAAAATCAGGGAGAATGAAGCAGCCAAAGCACAGAAAGAAGGTGCTTCCCAAAAGGCTGAAAAACAAGTATAATTATCCGGGGCAAGCTTTGTATCAAGAGACTTTTCCACCGTTGAGTGCTGTGGTGTCGGCGGCGGCGTTTGCTAATTGTAACAATAATGGTAATAGTAATAATAACAACGCCGCCGGGGATGGTGGAGTCCGCCCGATTTCGTGTATGTATACTAAGTGTAGGCTATGTGCCGATATACGATACAGGAAAGGAAAGCTTGTCCTTCCGAAAGGTAAAGAAGCTCATCTTCTGATAGAGGGAGGATGGGGGAACATCTTGATGCACCCTGATACGTCAGTTGGTGCTAGAAACGAGGTGAAGCTCTATGAATGATATGGAGTCTGTATATGATGCCAACTCCCTACTTGATGCCTTTAACAAGTCAAAGAAGGGAACAGCGTGGAAAGAGTCAGTACAGCGGTATGAAATGAACCTTTTGAGGAATATCAACCAAACTCAAAAGGAGATGAAGGATGGAACCTATGAGCAGAAGGACTTCTATGAGTTCAAGCTGCATGAGAGGGGAAAAACAAGGCATATTAAGTCAATGCACATCTCTGACCGTGTGGTACAGAGGTCAGTCTGTGACAATGTGCTTGTCCCGGAGCTCTCCAAGTACCTGACCTATGACAATGGTGCTTCCATGGAGGGCAAGGGTATCCATTTTGCAAGGAAACGGTTGAGCACACATCTTCACAAGTTCTACAGGAAACACAAGAGCAATGAAGGGTATGTATTACTGATTGATTTTAGCAAATTCTTTGACAATATAGTCCATGATGGTCTGATAAAGGAAATGCGGAAAAAGATTGGTGATAAGGAGACGATGAGCTTTATTGAGAAGCTCATAGATACCTTCAGGGTGGATGTTTCCTACATGACTGATGAAGAAATGAAAACGCTGTATAACGCCTTGGAACATGCTCAAATTGATAAGGCAAAGCTGACAGGCGAAAAGTACATGAGAAAGTCCGTGGGTATTGGAAGCCAAATATCTCAAATATCCGGAGTATACTATCCCACAAGGATAGACAACTACTGCAAGATTGTAAAAGGCATGAAATACTATGGGCGGTACATGGATGACATCTACATCATCCATGAAGACAAGGAGTACCTGAAGGGGCTCCTGAATGACATACAAGGGATATGTGATGAGCTTGGACTCTTTATCAATCCAAAGAAAACACAGATAGTAAAGCTGTCACATGGCTTCACATTCCTTAAAATCAAATATAACCTAACAGAGACAGGAAAGGTACAGGAACGTATCAGCAAGGACTCCGTCACAAGGATGCGGAGAAAGCTGAAGAAGTTCCGGAAGCTCATGGATGCCGGGGAGATGTCCTTTGATGATGTGAGATGTGCCTATGCCTCATGGAAGGGCGGTGTGAGCCACTATGACTCATACAATGTAGTTAAGAGTATGGATAAGCTCTTTGATGAGCTTTTTATCCATCCATTTATTGGAGGAGGACACAGAGATGAGCAAAACAACAATGAGCAAAAATGAGATAGAACAGAAAATAAGAGACCTGAAGACCAAGCTCTCATGTCAGGAGTCTGATATTGGGGACTGGAAGATTGCCAAGTGTATTGAGTATTCTACCATTGGGATGGAGTCACCTTATGACCTTCAGGAACTCCACAAACAGAGACAGGTCATCCGTGATGAGATTGGAGCCTTGGAAGAGGAACTTGCCAAGTGTGAAGATGAGGATGAAGCCGCTTCTGAAAAGTAGGCGTTATTCACAAAATTATTGTCAAAAAAAGCGGAGGGTTTTTCCCTCCGTTTCGTGCTTATAAATACCGGAAATATTTCCCGAAAAGTTTTGTCAAAAGTTTTGAGAAGTTTTGACAAAAATTTTGAGCGGCTACAAATACAAAAGAAAAATGAGAAAACAAATGGGAAGAAGATATCTGGCGATTTTATGCATCATAGCCATTTTCTGTACCAGTTTACCGATTACGACTACCCAGACACAGGCACGGGCTTACACGGACTGGGAGGTATATGAAACAGATACAGGAGATGCTATTGCTGCGGCATATGGCAATCATACATTTGTTTTATTGAATGATGTAGGAATTTTTTATACTTCGGAAGATGCATTAACATGGACTCAGACCGGAATATTGCCGGGAGTTGATGGAACAAAGAAATATACATATGAAAAGCTGCAAATGAAGTATTTAAATGACAGATTTTTTGTATATGGCGTAAATGACATCTTTTTATGGAGTATGGATGGAAAAGAATGGGAAAGCATTAGTATTGGTAATGGATTAGTTACAGCCATGACTTATGGGGAGGGGGCATGGTATGTGGCAACAGATGGAGCTGATCGGAATCGTTATCAGGATGAAGGTGATACATTTTCTCTATGGAGTAGTCAGGATGGAGAAAGTTTCACAAAGCTGGGGACTGAGTCAGATATAAAGGCGTGTAACAGTCTGTGCTTTGCACAGAATAAACTTATTGTCACCGATCCGGTATCGGATACCATTAATACACTACAGCCGGATGGAACACTGCTGGCAAAAATAGACGCACATAATGTATGTTATGAACATTATTATGCAGAGAGCAGATATAAAAGCGGTATGTTCCTATGTTTTTTTGAGGGATATATCTGGTATTCAACAGATGCAATCACATGGAATTGTTATAAAATGCTGTATCAATTTTTAAGGAATAGCATGGGTGAGTGGGCTGAAATACGAGATAACTACTATATGCTTAATAAGACAAGCGGAGAGTTGTATGAGATTACACCATGCTACGATCAGCCACCTGTATTTACTTATATTAATTGCAGGATGAGTTATGGTTATGATATACAAAAACTGGTTGTATGTGATGATGTATTATGGGGATTTGGAAACAATATTGCTGCCAGAATGCCCATGAAATTTGATGCAGAGACAATAGAGTGGGATGACGCAGAAAAAACGCCAACCATCAGCGATGGCAGTGTTAGTGATGGATCGATCAGTGAGAATGTGCCCGCACTCATTTATGAGGAAGATTATGTCAGACTGACAAAGGATATCACATTTTCGGAGGATTATACGTTAAGAGGAAAGAAGTTATATCTGGATGGACATATTTTGACGATTCAGGGGGATTTTACCTGCGGTGATACTGTGATCGATACAGGACAGGGAAAATTGTATGTGGCAGGTAATATGATTGTTGACAGTCAGACCAAGATAAGCGGCAAACTCGAGGTGGATGGGTATCTCAGTATTCAAGGTGGCAGTCTGGATTGTGAAATCTGTGATATCGTGGTTCATGGTGATTTGAGAGTATATTATTATCGCTATAATTACGGACTGCAGATGCGTCATGAGGAAGATCATGTCTCTGTATCGGGGCACCTGGGCTATAATACTGATTATTATGGATTGCTAACAGCCGGTACAATAGATGCATATGGAACAGTCGGGTTATCTGCTGGCTTCAAATCAAGGGGAAGCCACATTTTGAGAGTCTGGGGAGATTTCTCGCAGTCCGTAATAATAAATGATTCTAATTGTGAAGTCGCTAATTATGAGGATATGCGGGTTGATATAACTCCACCTGAGCCTGTAGACAGTCTTTTACTGAAGAGTGCAACAGGAAAAGCCATCTATCTTGCATGGCAGAAGCCAAAGGATGATGGGAAGGTTGTGTCTTATAAGGTATATCGAAACGGAGTATGTATAAAGGAAGTAACAGAAACAGAAGTACGGATTGAAGAAAAGTATGCTAATGAAGAGGCAATTTATTATATTACGGCGATAGATGAGGCCGGATGGGAATCTGCAAAGGGAAAAGAAATTACGGCAAAGGCAGAGCCTTTGGCATTTTATAAGGTATTACCGGAAAATGGGTCTGCTGTTGGAAAAACGGTTACCATTACACCATATATGAATTGGGTTCCGGGCTTCAATGATAATCAGTTTAGAATATATTATCATGATCCGGTAGCTGATACAGAAACAGAAGTAGTAAAGGAAAGCCTGACAAAATGGAAAGACAATTGGTTTGAGGGGAAATACCGATATACGAAAGAGTATCCAATAGATCTGTCTAAATTTAAACAGGAGCAGGACATCACGGTATATGCAGAATTGACAGATATAGATGGAGGTGTGACAGCGGAATCAATTACATTGCATTTAGACCGGACGCCGCCTGAACAGCCTGCTGTGACAGTGGTGGAGAATGAAGAAAACATTTATCTGGAATGGGATAAGATAGCTGATGCAAAATACTATGGTATCTATAGGAGAGAAGAAAACACAGAGATATATAAGAAACTTGCAGAGCGCTGGTGGAACAATTATTATGATTCAACCGTACAGGACGGAAAAACCTATATTTATGCAGTGACCGCAATAGATGCCTTTGAAAATGAAAGTGATAAGACGGAGATACCGGCTGTTTATAAGCATCCGGATACACAAGCCCCTGTTCTAAAGTCTTTTAGAGTAATAGGAGAAGAAAAACATAGGGAAACTACAACTGTGCGGCTGTATGCGACAGATAACAGAAATGTGAACAGATTTGTTATCACAGGAAAACGGGAGAATGATACAGAAAATACGATTTATGAGGTGGTATCGGGGGTAAATGGGTACAGCAAAGATGTAACCATAGATACGCGGAAATATGAAGATGGTGATTACCTATTGACCGCATATGCGGAAGATCGTGCAGGGAATAAGAGTGATGAAAAGACTGCAAAGCTGATCATAGACAATACACCACCGGCTGTACCTGCGGGAATACATGCAGAGGTTACCTGTACAACGGTCAGACTAAGCTGGGATCAGACAACGGAGCCCGATTTAAAATATTATATTGTAGAGAGTAAAAATGAAGGAGAAGCTTACTGGAGAATGTTATCCGGGCATAACATAGTAAGCAGCCGGTTAATAACAGGTTTAAAACCGGAACAGACGATATCTTACAGAATATATGCAGTAGATGATGTGGATAATCAGAGTGCGTATTCTGACGAGATCAAAGTAACAACACCGCCGGATCTGGAAGCACCGTCAAAGACAACCATAGCGGTCAAAAGCAGCAGTGGCAGTGCAGTGACAGTTAGCTGGAAGGCAGCAACCGACAATGTGGGAGTTAAAGCATATCGTATTTATAAAAACGGAGAACTGCTGACAGAAATCTCTGATAAATTAAACTACCGGGATGAAGAAGTAGAGCCGGATCAGAGCTATCAATATGAGGTTGCGGCAGTGGACGAGGCAGGGAACGAAGCGGAAAAAAGCAACAAGTTATCCTGTCTGGTAACCCTGCCCGTCATTTTAAATATAACACCGGAGAATGGAGCTCGGATTGGTAAACAGAAATCCGAAATCGATGTAACACTTCTCAATTATGCGGAAGCAGGAAAGAAGACGATTACCTGCAGCTATTACAAACCGGACACAGATAGCTGGGAACTGATCGGGACAACCTCGGTGTCTCCGTTTATTGCCAATACAACTTCTCGGATTTATTGGGATACCTCTGCCTTTTTGGAGGATGCAGATATCCGTGTCCGTGTGGTTGTGCTTGATGAAGACAGGAATGCAGCACAGCAGGAGCTTACACTGCATCTTGACAGAACACCGCCGGCATTACCGGAGCTGACGGGAAGTGAGAAGGATGCAAAGATCACACTGACATGGAACCGGAGCGCAGATGAGGACTGTGCTGTATATCAGGTTTACAGAAAGGCGGTCAGTGGAAATGATATGGAAGAAGCTTATCGAAAAATCTGCTCTGTCAAAAACAATGGAAAGGACAGCTATCAATTTACGGATACCGCTGTACTTCAACAGAGTACATATGTTTACTATATACAGGTGCAGGATATATTTGGAAATGCCGCTCAGACAGAGCCCATAGAAATATATGTTGCAACAGATCTGACACCACCGACGCCCCCGACGGATGTGTGGGTGCATACAAGAACCGGTTCTTCGGTTACGCTTGGATACAGTGGAGCAAAGGATAACGTGGGTGTTGCAGGCTATTTTGTATACAGGGATGGAAAGAAGATCGCAGAGACAGCTAAGCCGCAATACACAGATTATGGAAAGGATCTGGAAAATGGACTGCAGGAATATGTTTTATACCGTTATACCATAAAAGCATTTGATCTGGCAGGAAACGAATCAGAAGAAAGTCAGATACGGGAAGCTTTTGTGAAGATGCCTCAAATTACAGAACTGGAACCTGCAGATCAGTCATCTGTTGCAGGAGAAGAAACAACGCTGCGTGCAGTCTTTGAAAATGCCGGTAACAGTTATGGAAATTATGTGGATTTTTACTGGACGGAAGTAACTGAGGAAAACTGGCAGAAAATAAACGCGGAGCCGGTTCAGCAGGGATATTATGCAGGAAACTACCTGCAGGCAGCTATGAACTGGGAATTGCCGGAATTTGCCGGAACAGGGAATAAAGAGATTAGGATCAAAGCAGTGCTGACGGACAGAGATGGCAATCAGGCGGAAGAGGAGGTTATCTGTACGATTGACCGGACAATACCGGATCCACCAAAACAAGTAGAGGCGCAGTTAAAAGAAGATGTGATCCTTCTGACCTGGGATTTTTCTGACAGTGCGGATATCGCCGGCTATATTGTTTACAGGAGTACAGACGCAGGCAATTATGATGCATTGGAAACGATAGAGGATCCTATGTGCCGGGCATATATGGACAGAACCGTATCAGCCGGTCACAGTTACCGGTATAGAATGTCTGCAGTAGATGTATATGGACGGAAAAGCAAGCCCAGTGATTGTACGCAGGCATTGCAGGTAACAGAGGATACAATTGCGCCGAAGCTGACGGCTCTGTCACCGGATCCTGGAAGAGTAAATGGTAAACTGCAGATCAGTGCGGAAGGGTATGATAACCGAAAGATAGACAGCTTTGTTTTCTACATTAGAGAAGACAGTGAGAATCCATGGACAGAACTGGCAAAAGTGCAGGCGGAGAACAATAAAGCAACCTGTGTGTTGGGCACAACGGGCTATGAAGACGGACAATATTTTGTAAAGGCGGAAGCACGGGACTGTGCGGGAAATGTAAGCCAGAATCTGTTCCAAAGACGGTATGAAATTGATAATACAGGTATCGCCAAAATCAAGATGGCTAAATGTGATACATTGGCATCTGTGATACGCTTGCGATGGGAAGATGTTACGGAAACGGATTTTGCATATTTCCTGGTAGAAAGAAAGACAGAAAAGGATGGCAGCATATTCTGGGAGAAGGTGGCGGAAATAACAGACAGTCTTGGATATGACTGCAAAAATCTGCAGCCACAGACAGAGTATACTTTCCGTGTGGCTGGATATGATGATCTTGGAAACAGAGGGGAAGAATCGGATGAGATCACACTGACTACAGTGCAGGATACGGTCAGTCCAGTTATAAAGAGGATCGGTCCCGTAAAAGGGTCTTATGGCAAACAGATCCGGTTGGAAATACAGGCAGAAGATAATGCCACACTTGACAAGGCAGTATTTTCTTATACGACAGATGGACAAGAGTATACTGTGCTGGCAGAAGTCAGGGCAGACGAGATGGAAAGCAGGAAGTGCTTCAGTTATTTATGGGATACGGGAAAAATGCCGGAAGGAGAGATTGGCGTTCGATTTGAGGTATATGATGCAGCAGGCAATCATAATGCTCTGACAGAGGAAGAAAAGCAGGTGGAGATCGTATATACGATCGATCATACACCGCCGCAGCAGGTAAAAAAAGTACGTGTTACGGATACGGACGGCTGTATCGGACTGACATGGGAAGAATCAGGAGAAACAGACATTCAGGCGTACAGAGTTTACAAAAAGTATGGCAGCTCCTTTAGAAAAATAAGAGAGGCTTCCATACTGAATACCTATGATACGGATGTGAAACCGGGCAACAGCTACACCTACAAAATATCTGCCATCGATCAGGCTGGAAATGAGGGCGAATACTCGGAAGAAATCACTGCTGTGGCAGAGCAGGATAAAGAGCGGCCGGTTATATACGGAATCGGACCTGCTGACACAGAAACACTTGGCATTGATCCGGCTATTACTGTGTTGGCAGCAGATAATGCAGGACTGTCACAGATACAGCTTTCCTACAGGGAGCTGGGCGGTGAAAAAGACTGGATTGTATTTGCTGATCTTCCTGCATCCGGAAGACAGCAGTATAAAACTGTAGCCATGCAGACAGAAGAATTATCAGAAAATATCACATATGAGATCAAAGCGATCGCGATAGATGAAGCAGGAAATTACAGTGAGGCATTTACGAAAAACTATACCTTTGATCTGACCCCGCCTCAGAAACCGGAACTTACAACAAAACCAGGAAGCTTCCGGATAGATCTGCAGTATGGAACAGCGGATACGGGCACAGAACTGTATGAGATTTACAGAAAAGAATATGGCGAAAAAGAATTTACCTGTGTAAAGAGCACAACGGAAGGCAGCTATGAGGATACGACCGCAAAACCGGGAAAGGTTTATTATTACAAAGTCAGAAGCTATGACGAAAACGGAAATTACAGTGAAAGCAGTACAGAATACAACCATGCCAGCAGTGTTGATACCATTGCGCCGGTAGCTGTTTTGCCGCAGAACATGACAGGACTGACCGGAGTTGCATCACATCTGGATGGAACAGGTTCAACGGATAATGTCAGGATCAAATCCTATACGTGGGATTTTGGAGACGAAAGCGCAAAACAGATAGGAAGCAAGCCTGTTCACACTTATAAAAAAGCCGGAACCTATACAGTAACGCTGACAGTTGCGGATCAGGCAGGAAATAAAAACAGTACCTATGGTACAATAGAAGTAAAGGACGCGGAGCAGAACGGAAAGCTGCAGTTGTCAGTGATGGGATCTGATGGAAGTCCTCTTGCCAGTGCAGATCTGTATATCAGTGCGGATGAATCAGGACAGGAAGCATTTCGTACAAAAACCGATCAAAACGGTGCAGCAGAGCTTATACTTGAGCCTGGAACCTATGAAATAGCAGCGTTTACGGAAGGTTATCTGCCAAAACAGGAGCAGATCACGATCAGCAAGGGTGAAATTTTGCAAAAGAAGATCTGCCTCCCTTCCGGGGAAGTGGTAACAGGAAACCTGACTTTCCATCGGATGACGCTTGAGGAGATCATAGAGGCAGGCGTGGATCTGTCAGATCCGGAAAACCTGCATACCTATACATTCTCCGTAACACTGGGGTATGAAGAACGCCCTATACCGGTTGTATTCAGCGGTATGTCAGCAGGCACATTAAAAAAGGGAAGTAGTAGAGGTGGCGGCTTCCGCACATATACAGCAGAGGGCAACGGGGGAAGTATTCAGGTTATCTGTAAAGAACCTGAAGCAGAAAATGAAGAGCCACAGCCGCAGGCACTGATCTATGTAAATACACAACAGACCGTTTCCTGGTTAAAGGATATGTATAATGTACAGCTCGCGGTTATCAATCAGGCGGATAGTGGATTCACATTATCCCAGTCCTCCGCAACCCTTTCTCTGCCGGGGGGACTCTCACTTGCAGCAACAAAATCCGGGCAGACAATGACAAAGGAGCTTGGTGATATAGAGGGACAGGAGTGTGCACTGGCAAGCTGGATCGTAAAAGGCGATAAAAGCGGAAGCTATGAGATCCGGGCAGATTTCAGTGCTAATATGGAGCCGTTCCATGTACCGATCCACCGGGAATTTGTTGCAAAACAGGATGTAACTGTCAGTGCGGGAGAAGGACTGTATATGATCGTACAGCCGGACAGTGCTGTTTTTTATGACGAAGAATCCTATATTTATTTTTCATTGCAGAACAGATCTGACCATGATTTTTATAATGTAAAGACAACATTTGGATCTACGAAAGAAGGAGCACAGCAATATGTCATTTCGGAAGGAACAGAGAGTACTGCTGTTCCGCTGGTCAGAGAGCAGGATATATTGGATGTGGGTATCTTACGCCCCGGACAAAGCGTTACCGGAATGCTGCAGCTGGGAATAGCACCAAGTGATGAAAAACACTATCTGGAGCTGGTAGAAACAAAGGCAGAGATATTAAAGGGTGAAAATCTGGGCGTTACACTTATCATTGCTCCGATCCGAAATATGTCTGCCAATCATAAGATGTATGTAAATGAGGATGGAAGTACTTATTACGGCGATCCGGTCAATGTGGCGACAGGTGCGTTTATACAGGAAATCCATGCCTTTACGAACAGTGTGGGAGACAGCCTTTTAGATCTGTCTTATGATTCCCGGAAGGCTGCTGAGATCGGAGAGGCAGGCAGAGGCTTCCGTCACAGTTATGAGTACCATATTTCCGAGAAACAGGGAAAAATTGTACTGCATACATGGGAGACGAAAGAAGAGTATTTTGAAATGGCAGCCCTTGCAACTGCAGAGGAACTGGAAAGCGACAAAACAGCAGTAACAGGCAGTATAAAGACAGTGGATATTATAAATGTACCCGATCACGCATTCCCCGGAAATTATGTATCGGAAGCTGATCCGAATGTGTGGATCACAAAAGATAAGGATGGCAGCTATCGGTTGACAGATTCCGAGGAAAATAAATGGTATTTTGATAAAGAAGGTGTGTTATATAAAAGAGAAGATACGAATGGGCAGGTGATCAGCTATGAAAGAACCGAGGAAGCACTTACGATCCATAACCGGACAACAGATGAAACTGTGACACTTTCCTATGACACAAATGGCAGGCTGGTAAACGCCGGAGATTCTCATGGAAGAGGCGTAAGCTTTGCATACGATGAAAATGACTGCCTTACCGGTTACCGGAATGAAGAAGGAAATCTGACGACTTATACCTATGATGAAAAAGGACGTATGCTGACTGTTGTCAGCCCAATGGGAACTGTTCTGGTGGAAAACAGCTATGATGAAGCAGGCAGAGTGATCCGGCAGAAAGAGGCGGGCGATGACAGATATGCAGAACTTACTTACACAGAACCTACTTCCCGCGTAGGCAGGACAGAAATCAAAAAAAGAGATGGAGCAGTCAGAACCTATTATTACGATCTGTTTGAGCATATTTTATCAGAAACAGATGAGAATGGAGCAGAGACCTCTTACCTGTATGAAAAAGGAAGACTGATAAAGAAAATAGAGCCGGATGGAAAAGCCACAGAGTATACCTATGATGCAGACGGAAACCTGACGAAGCAGGAAACGGCGACAGGACAACAGACACAGATCAGCTATGATACAGCCGGGAATCCGGTAAATGTTACGTCCGGAGAGAAAACAGCCGGAATCTACCGCTATGATGAAAAGGGCAGGATCAGTGAATACATCTCAGCCCTTTCGGAAGTGCGCCACTATACCTATAATCAGGATGGAACACTGCGCAGCATGGAAACGGAAGGACTTGGAACAGAGTCCTATACCTATGATACATACGGAAACAGGACCAGTGTAACAGACAGACTGGGTAACTGCACAAAATACGCTTATGATCAATATGGAAATCTCATTAAGACAACGGATGCGCTCGGAAATACTTCCGGTTGTGTATATGATCAGATGGGACGGGTGCTTTCGCAGACAGATGCAAGAGGAATCCGGACCGAATATACCTATGATGCAGAAGGCAGGCTGCTAACTGAGAAAACAAATGACAGAGAGATCCGTTACAAGTATGATGCGGCAGGCAGACTGATCCAAAAATCAGATGCAGCAGGCATTATAACGACATATGCCTATGATACGGAAGGAAATGTAACAGAAACAGACAGAGCGGGACAAAAAGAACTGAGCAGCTATGATGCGGCAGGGCAGCTTTTGTCAGTATCCGATGCAGTCAGTGCTAATACCGTCTATACGTATGATAAAAACGGATATGTTACCTCTATAACAGAAAACGGTCTGACAACCTTCTATACAAATGATACATATGGGAAAATGTTGAAAAAACAAAATCCGGACGGAACAGTTTTGCAGTATACTTATACCAATGACGGACTGTTAAGTACGGTGACTGATCAGGATGGCAATACCGAGAGCTATGTTTATGACAAGGCAGGAAATCTGACCGGACAGACAGATGCCCTTGGTAACAGGATCACTTATGCATATGATATCCATGGCAGATTGATCAGGCAGACAGATGCCAGAGGCAATAGTGAAAGCTATGCCTATGATGCGGCCGGCAACTGTATAAAACGGACAGATGCGATGGGCACAGTCACGGAAATGACTTATGATATGGCGGGCAGAATGACAGAGCAGTCTGTACTGACCAAAGCAGGAAAGATCACAAACCATTATACTTATGATGCAGCGGGAAATATCCTGACCACAACAGATGCTGAAGGCAGCAGGACGGTCTACAGATATGATGATTACGGAAATTGTATCAGTAAAACGGACTGCATGGGAAATGTTACAGAATATACTTATGATGCCCTGAACAGACTGACAGGGACAAGTGATGCAGCAGGAAAAGAAGCTTATACCTATGATGCACAAAATAACCTGATCCGTCACAGGACAGCCTGTGGCAGCGGACAGGAAACAGAGTACTTGTATACCTATACGCAGGATGGTATGCTGAAAGAGAGCAAAGATCCGTTACAGGGGATCAGCAGCATTGCATACAACCGGAACAGGCAGATCGCATCGGTGACAGATCCGATGGGAAATGAAACAGCGTATCAGTATGACAGTGCAGGCAGGATCAGCCGGGTAAGAACTGCAGCGGATACACAGACAGAGTATACCTACAATGCACAGGGACTTCTGGCAAGTGAGAAAACCGCAGATGCCAAGACGGATTATACCTATGACGCACTTGGCAGGATCCTTACCAAAGTGGATGCACTTGGCAGGATCACTTATACTTATGATGCAAACAGTAACATCACAAAGGTAACGGAGCAGCAGAATGGCAGGACAACAACGATCAAAAGAAGCTTTGATGCCTTAAACCGTGTCACGTCCGTTACGGATGCAAACGGAAAGACTGTAAGCTACAGCTATGATGAGCTTGGAAACCGTATCAGCCTGACCTATCCGGGCGGTGAGATCATCCGTTACAGCTATGACAAGTGCGGTGATCTGCTTACCGTGACAGAGCCGGACGGCAGTGTAAATACTTATACATATGATAAAAAGGGCAGATGCACGGGACTCAAGCGTGCAGACGGTACGGAAGAGAGCTATTCTTATGATAAAGCAGACCGTCTGAGTGCACAGACGGACAAAAATGCGGATGGCAGCCTCCTGCACAGCTATACCTACACCTATGACGGCGCAGGCAATATCATAAAGATCGGTGGAACAGCAGATACAGCAGCTATCGGTCATGCAGTCATGACCTATGACAAGGACAACAGGCTTGCTACTTACAATGGGGAAAAGGTGACCTATGACGAACGTGGAAATATGCTTCACGGACCGCTTAACGGCGAAATGGGAGATTACACCTACGACTGCAGAAACCGTCTTATAGAGACAAAAGCTGCAGACGGAACAGTCACAGCCTATACCTATGATGCAGAAAATACCAGACTGACGGAAGAAACAGAAAATACCCGTCATACCTTTGTGACGGATAAGGAAACGACATACAGCCAGCTCCTGACCGAAACGATCAGTGAAAAACATCTGCTGACCTACAAGGAAACCGCAACCATAACCTACACATACGGAAACGGTCTTATCAGTGACAGCAGAAAAGAAGCCAAAGGCAGTGATACAGAAAAACGCTACTACCACTACAACCATATCGGCAGTACAACTGCGATCACAGATGCAGACGGAGACCTACTCTATAGCTTCACTTACGGAACCTATGGAGAACTTACCGGAATTTATGATGCAGATGGAGAACAGGCAGAGGATACGGCTGCGGTCATACAGGCAGAAAACCTCCGCTTCCTGTATAATGGAAGATATGGCGTAGAAACAGGCGCAAACGGACTGTATTACATGAGAGCCCGTTACTATAATCCGCAGATCAAACGCTTTATCAACAGAGACATCATAGACGGCAGCATCACAGACAGCCAGTCTCTGAACAAATACATCTATGTGCAGGGAAATCCGATCAGCCTTGTGGATCCATTTGGCTTATGTGCCCAGGACTACTTCAGTCGTACAGGTCACGAGCTCCTTGACTGGCTGGGCTTTATATTTGATCCGGCAGATGCGATTAACTTTCTCTGGTATACCGCCGAAGGAAATGCGGCCATGGCAGCAGCAACCGCAGTAGCCATCGTACCGGCGGCAGGAAGCTTCATAGCCAAGGGAACCAAGCAAGCCATAAAAGCCGGAAAGAAGGCTGCCCGGAAAGCAGGAGAAAAGGCTGCCAAGAATGCCACAGAGAAAGCGGCAAAGAAGGCAGCAGCTAAAAAGCTGGCGAAAGAAGCCACTGAAACAGGAGTCGAAAAGGCAGCGAAAGAAGCCGCAGAGAAAGCGACCGAAAAGACAGCAAAAGAAGCCACGGAGAAAACGGCAAAGGAAGCGGCAGAGAAGGGGATAAAGGGTGGTAGTGAACCCCAAAATGTATTTCCGGAAAATCCAGATGACTTGTTACCGGAAATATCAAGAAATAAAGTAACAAAAGCTAATGGTACAACAAGTCAAACTATTCAAACGAGCGATAATATTAGGATAAGAGCAGAACAACATCCGCTATCGCCGGGCGAAATCTATAATCCACGCCATCATGGTATCCATTATCATGTGGAATATAAGGTCGATCCTACTAAGAGTTGGAATAACAAAAACAATGTAAAAAAATGGTACCCTGAAGGATATGTATCTGGAGCAGGATCTGGGTTCATACCAGGAGAAGTATTTCCAAAATAAGAGAGGTGACAAATAGTGAATTGGATAAATAGTATAAGTAATATGGATAATACAATAAATGAAATTTGTATAAAAGACTCTTGTTTAATTATATATATCAAAACATGGGATCAAAAAATTAGACAAATTATTTTTTCGGACTATTATGCCTTTAAGGAAAAAAATTCTATAGGCAGAGAGATTGGAGATATAATAATTCAAATAAATTCTTCTCTATTAGAAGAATTGAAAGAAGATATTGTAAACGGTGATGGCACAATTGATGAAATAGCAGAGGTTAGAAGCATAACTTTTTATGATTCATGGAATGAAATAATTCTGTTAGAGGTTTTAGCTAAAAATATAGAGCTTGTTTAGTTAGATTTGCAAATGTAACAAATTTGTAACATTCCTTTGGCGAACCGAAAACTGTCATGTTACAAATGGCATGCAAGAGTGGGTATAAGGGGATAAAATATTCCCTTAGCACCTAAACCCAAATACATGATCGGAGATGTGCCATAGCTGCTATGAACTATGGCACATCTCCAATTTTTCTGTTACATGGTAATCCCAATAAAATTGTCTCCAAGTATAATAAATTCCTGGACATCAGAGAAAATTATGCCACACCATCTTTAGCTTATTATCATCCCTATGATGCACAAAATAACCTGATCCGTCACAGGACAGCCTGTGGCAGTGGACAGGAAACAGAGTACTTGTATACCTATACGCAGGATGGTATGCTGAAAGAGAGCAAAGATCCGTTACAGGGGATCAGCAGCATTGCATACAACCGGAACAGGCAGATCGCATCGGTGACAGATCCGATGGGAAATGAAACAGCGTATCAGTATGACAGTGCAGGCAGGATCAGCCGGGTAAGAACTGCAGCGGATACACAGACAGAGTATACCTACAATGCACAGGGACTTCTGGCAAGTGAGAAAACCGCAGATGCCAAGACGGATTATACCTATGACGCACTTGGCAGGATCCTTACCAAAGTGGATGCACTTGGCAGGATCACTTATACTTATGATGCAAACAGTAACATCACAAAGGTAACGGAGCAGCAGAATGGCAGGACAACAACGATCAAAAGAAGCTTTGATGCCTTAAACCGTGTCACGTCCGTTACGGATGCAAACGGAAAGACTGTAAGCTACAGCTATGATGAGCTTGGAAACCGTATCAGCCTGACCTATCCGGGCGGTGAGATCATCCGTTACAGCTATGACAAGTGCGGTGATCTGCTTACCGTGACAGAGCCGGACGGCAGTGTAAATACTTATACATATGATAAAAAGGGCAGATGCACGGGACTCAAGCGTGCAGACGGTACGGAAGAGAGCTATTCTTATGATAAAGCAGACCGTCTGAGTGCACAGACGGACAAAAATGCGGATGGCAGCCTCCTGCACAGCTATACCTACACCTATGACGGCGCAGGCAATATCATAAAGATCGGTGGAACAGCAGATACAGCAGCTATCGGTCATGCAGTCATGACCTATGACAAGGACAACAGGCTTGCTACTTACAATGGGGAAAAGGTGACCTATGACGAACGTGGAAATATGCTTCACGGACCGCTTAACGGCGAAATGGGAGATTACACCTACGACTGCAGAAACCGTCTTATAGAGACAAAAGCTGCAGACGGAACAGTCACAGCCTATACCTATGATGCAGAAAATACCAGACTGACGGAAGAAACAGAAAATACCCGTCATACCTTTGTGACGGATAAGGAAACGACATACAGCCAGCTCCTGACCGAAACGATCAGTGAAAAACATCTGCTGACCTACAAGGAAACCGCAACCATAACCTACACATACGGAAACGGTCTTATCAGTGACAGCAGAAAAGAAGCCAAAGGCAGTGATACAGAAAAACGCTACTACCACTACAACCATATCGGCAGTACAACTGCGATCACAGATGCAGACGGAGACCTACTCTATAGCTTCACTTACGGAACCTATGGAGAACTTACCGGAATTTATGATGCAGATGGAGAACAGGCAGAGGATACGGCTGCGGTCATACAGGCAGAAAACCTCCGCTTCCTGTATAATGGAAGATATGGCGTAGAAACAGGCGCAAACGGACTGTATTACATGAGAGCCCGTTACTATAATCCGCAGATCAAACGCTTTATCAACAGAGACATCATAGACGGCAGCATCACAGACAGCCAGTCTCTGAACAAATACATCTATGTGCAGGGAAATCCGATCAGCCTTGTGGATCCATTTGGCTTATGTGCCCAGGACTACTTCAGTCGTACAGGTCACGAGCTCCTTGACTGGCTGGGCTTTATATTTGATCCGGCAGATGCGATTAACTTTCTCTGGTATACCGCCGAAGGAAATGCGGCCATGGCAGCAGCAACCGCAGTAGCCATCGTACCGGCGGCAGGAAGCTTCATAGCCAAGGGAACCAAGCAAGCCATAAAAGCCGGAAAGAAGGCTGCCCAGAAAGCCGGAGAAAAGGCTGCCAAGAATGCCACAGAGAAAGCGGCAAAGAAGGCTGCGAAGAAAAAACTGGCGAAAGAAGCCGGAAAAGAAGCTGCCGAAAAAGGGGCAGAAAAAGCAGCAAAGGAAGCCGCAGAGAAAGCTACAGAAAAGACTGCGAAGGAAACTGCGGAGAAAACGGCAAAGGAATCGACAGAGAAGGGGATAAAGAGTGGTAGTACATCTGTATTAGATAATGCAAATTATGCTCAAAAGACGTATAGTGATACATTTAGTACGGAAGGGATAAAAAAGTATTCTAATTTAGCAGGGGAACCTATAAATACTATTGATGATTTGGTTAAAGCAATTAGCACTGGAAAAATTAAAGTGGAGGATTTGCCTATAGAGTATATTGTTAGAGATGGAAATACATTGATATTAAATACAAGAACATCTCAGGCATTAACTCGAGCAGGAATACCAAGAAATCAATGGGTATCAATAGATAGAACAGGTAGCAGCTTTTTTGAAGACTTGTTAGATGGACAGTTGTCAAGAAATAAGCTTACTTCAAAAGGAATATCAAAAGTTAGACCAAGTGGAGGAAAAAAATAATGAAGAGTGAAATAAAATATGAATTACCGATGTTTTCATCTAATTTAGAAAATGAGCCTCAAATTGAGTTTAAAAACATGAATGTAAAAATTACAATTAAAGGTTATGACGAAAATGATGCTATATGTGAAACCGAAATTAAATTTATTTCAGTAATTGGTTTTAAGCAAACTTCACCAAGATTTACTTCTAAATTATATGGTGCATACGATAAAGTTGTTGAGGTGATTGATTCAGAGTGGTTGGAAGAATTAAAAAAGATTAATGAAGAGGATTTTTCTTTTTGGAAACCCAAACACTATAGTTTGTATTTGGATGGATTTGGAATGTATCAATTTATTGCACAATCATTGGAGGTTGAAAAATGATTAATTATACTGAATTAAGTAAAGAAATATCTTATGCACTTCGTCATGCACCATGGGAATATGAATTAGAAATGGATGAAGAAGGTTGGGTGCCAGTGGAGCAATTATTGGATGCTTTACGTAAGGAAGAGAAGTGGAGAACTGTATCTGAAAACGATCTGGTTGTAATGATTCAAAAGTCAGAAAAGAAAAGACATGAGATTTGCAATGGAAAAATAAAAGCTTATTATGGACATTCTATTCCAATGAGAATTGCAAAAGAGGAAAAAGTACCACCGGAAATATTATACCATGGAACTGCTAGAAGATTTTTAAATTCTATTCGAGAAAAGGGGCTGTTACCTAAAGGAAGGCAATATGTTCATTTGTCACAGGATGTTGAAACTGCTTATAGTGTCGGTATGAGACATGATATGAAACCTTGTATCTTGAAAATTGATGCTAAACAGGCATGGAAAGAAGGCATAGTATTTTATTATGGAAATGAAAAAGTTTGGTTGGCTGATGAAATACCAAGTAAATATATAATGAAGATGTAATTTTTTGATTCAGTAGACGTAAAAAATCTCTCTTTTTTTTGAAAATCCAATACCAATCTACTTCCTTTTGAACATTTAGTGGCAGTATATTCACTCAAAAGCCTGCATAGAAGAAAAATTCAAAGTACGATCCGTTGAGGGATTGGAGTTCATAGAGACTTATTTTGAGAAGGTACAAGAATATGATACATGTAATAAAGCTGGATACAGTGTTAGAATGCTTATAAACGAAAGAGGAACCGATAAGCTAAAGCAGATGATGGAGAGTAGAATATGAAACAAAGTATGAATATGGGCGGCTCAATTGCCACAAAAAACATTTTAGAAAAGAATGGCAGAATTAAATGGTGTTTTAGGGAAGAAAGTGTTAATGCAATTGACAATGGATGGAGATTCTTATCTGAAGTGGATACAGATGATTATCTACAAGATGCTTCCAATATGGTTGTATGTGACTGGGGAACACTTTTTGAAATTGAACCTGCGATTGCTCCTATATTTAATATGCCTGTTGGAACAGAGTTAACGTTAGTGTATGAGAATGAGCGTAAATATTTTATTTTTACCGAAACAGGAGAAAAATGTGTATTTTAGATTTATTCTGAATGATGCTTAGGCTATAGTGATTTGTTTCAGTAGATAAAAAATAAAGATCCAGCTTTGTGAATTAACGGCCGCCCTAGAAGCTCTTGGTGTTTTGTATAGGTAATAGCAATGTCCGTACAAGGAAGTACGGACAAGGTGCACCTGAGCCCGGATGGCGAAAAATGTAATATATGGCTTGCCATATATTATGTAGCATCGGTCTATTGCCGCAGGCAATTTTAATGACCGATGTTCCACATACCGGTTGCGTGAGTTTACCGAAACTGAATCAAAACACCTAGAGCTACTTGGCGGCTGTTACGTGAACAAGGATGGGCTTTATTTTTCTATATACGTGCATATATTTTTATTAAAAGAGATAATAACATCAAATAAGAATTGTAAATGCTTTGCAGTGATGATATAGTTGTTACAAAGCATATTTTCTTTTATCAAGTCTATTGAGCAGAAGAGAATAGATTCTCGATACGCTTTATGTCTTAAACATATCTTATTTCAGGAAATTCATGCTTTATTTCACAAATCTATAAAGCAGGGGTTCCGAGAGGATATGTACGTGTGATCAGCTCCTGCGGCAAACGAAGGAGGATCATAACAGATGACAGAGAAAAGAAAATTTTACGGAATGCGGAACGATTACATGTTCCATGCAGTCCTGCAGAAGAATGAAGAAGTATTAAGAAATCTTCTGGCGACGCTGCTTGAGATGGACGAAGCGGATATTGTAAGTTGCCGCATAGAAAATCCAATTGAGCTTGGCAGGGAGATCAAGGGGAAAGAATGTATCTTAGATGCAAAGATCATACTGAATGACGCAAGGATTATAAATATTGAACTGCAGGTATATAAGCAGACCTACTGGGTAAACCGGTCGCTTTTATACTGGTCGAGAGCTTACGATAGCATTAAAAGCGGACAGGAATATGATAGACTGCTTCCGACATATCACATCGGGATTTTGGATTTTACATTATTTAATGAGCATCCAAAGTTTATGGCACAATATCAGATCCTTGACGTGGAGGATCACTTCTTGTACTCGGACAAATTATGCATTAAAGTGTTAGATCTGACGCAGATAGAAAAAGCAAAGAAACAGCCTGGAACTGACAAAAAGCTTTTGAAATGGGCAAGTATATTTAAGGCAGAAACTTTGGAGGAACTGGAACAACTGGCAGGTAAGGAGGAGGTATTTGAAAACATGGTATTGACATTGAAGAAACTGAGCGAAGATGAAAAAATCCGGATGCAGTGTGAAGCAAGAGAAGATTATGAAAGATGCCTGCTCTCAGAATATAGTGCCGGAAAACGTGAGGGAACAGAAACAACGCAGAAAAAACTGCTTCATAATCTGATGGAATCTCAAAAAATTACTGAGGATGAAGCCCGTAAGATGTTGGGCATTTGATAAGAAAAATATATCTTCCGTGGGCTGAACGGTAGGAATTTCGGGCTGAACGGTATCGCCATTCTATGACATATCAGATACAATAAAAGTGGGTTAAGTAAAGCTGATACCCATAAAACTCAGGGGAAGAGGAATGTAAATAGATTGCCGAACCTGGCTCGATAACTATCCCATATCGTATCCGTGGTGTATAAAACATCATAACTATCCCAAATGTGGTTCGGCAATCTAGAGGGACGGAAGATGAAGAATAGAATAACATATGAAGCAACAGTAGCAAAAATAAAACGATTAGAAATATGTTTTTTGCTGATGTTGCTTTTTTTATATGTCAGAAATCAGACAGTTCATGCACAACAGATCAAATATGATCAGTTAGGAAGGGTGGAGCAGGTTACTTATGAAAATGGGGATTCTGTGCAGTATCACTATGATGCAAATGGCAACATGACAGAAGCGGAGACAAATATTATAACGAAACCGGAGCCGACAAAGGAACCGGGGACAACGAAGAAGCCAAATCCGGGTAATGGTTCAGGCTCACAGGGAGAAACAGGAACTAATCGGGGACAAGATACGACAGATAAGCCGGAGATAACCGGTACACCACAGAAAACACTGGATCCGGGAAAGCCACAGAAAACTGCCAAGAAAGGAATGCAGATAAAAACAAAGACTGCAATTTATAAAATAACATCTGTAAAAGGCTCAAGAACAGTCTGTTATCAAAGACCGAGGAAAAACTATCGAAAGATTGTAATACCGGATACGATTACCTATCTTGGGAAAAAGTATAAGGTAACAGCGATAAAAGCCGGAGCCTGCAGAAAGCAGCCCAAACTGAAACAGGTTGTGATCGGCAAGAATGTCAAAACTATCGGAAAACAGGCTTTCTATCAATGCAAAAAATTAAAGAAGGTGCAGATCAAATCAAAATGCCTGCAGAAGGTTGGCAAACAGGCATTTCAGAGAACGCATAGGAAAATAGTGATCAAGATGCCGAAAGGGAAGCGAGGAAAATACAAAACTATAATTAAAATACATAATAAATAATATTGATATATTAAAGAAAATAATATACAATACAATTGATTTATATACAATAGTAATTAGAAGGGATAAATAATTTTTAGTTATCCGTCGTCTTTATAATATACTTGACGAGTTTGAGGTATACACATGATAGCATGGGAAAAAATAGATAATAAAACATTTGAAAATTTGGCATTCGATTATATGTCAAGTAACTATCCTGATATAAGATGGGAAAAAACAAAGTTGACAAATGATGGCAATAAAGATGGGGAAAGTATAATTTCTGCTTTGCCATTTAATACAACAATAAAGTATTGGTATGAAGCAAAGTATTCTATTAATATAAATAAAAGTATTCCCAAAAGTCATTTAGATTCAACGTTAGTATCTAGTTTGTTAGATGGACACGTTGTTGTAATTGCTTTTATAACAAATGCATATATCAGTGAAGATTATAAAAGGCGTGCAGATATATTTGCAAGAAAAAGAGATAATCTTAAAATTTACTATATAAATGGAGAGGAAATAGAAAACTGGTTATCTGAAAATCCTACGATCGAAGATAAGTACTTCCATACAATAAGCGCTCAGAAATATTGCATCGAAGATAAAATTGAAACAGTATGTTTTATGGATAAATATGATTGCGGTGATAATAGTATTTTAAAATTATCCACATTAGAATTGCGCAAAGAATATCTTTTATATATTCGATTTAACTCTTCTGAGAAACAAAGCGTTGAACTTATTCTTGATAAAGCGATTAGTCGTATTCCAGATTATACAAGTGAAAAAACGAATATATCAAATTGGCTGGTTGAAAAGGGAAATAATTCATTATTTATTCCGGTCAAATTGATTGAATCGAAAACCGATTATACCATAGAAATAAGAGGCTATTCAGGAATTAAAAAATATGTGATTAAAGATTTAAAAATACTAGATTTATATACTCCTCAATTATTTATCAAGTCGCAAATAAAAATTTTGACTGATATTCATATGTTCATCAAATCTAATACTTCAGATAATTTATTTTTTTTAGTAGTTGGCGATGCGGGGTGTGGTAAGACATATATGTTAAATCAAATTCGTAATAACATATCATCTTTATTTTCTTCAATTCTCTTAAATTTTTCAGGGAATACAGAAAAAGATTACTTATTATGTTACAAATTATTTATTTTTTGCCAATTTGGAAGTCTTTGGGAACTTAAAATAGAAGACTTTCAGTTTTTAAATTTAGATTTTGTCGTTAAGAATGTATTAAAAGAAATCAATGATGGAATTACTTCAAAAATAACCTGTGATCAAATTGTTACTTATTGTAAAGAACATTCAATTGATAATAAATCGGCAAATTTTTTACAACAACATATCTATATAGATGATATTCATAAGGGTAACTCAGAAGTTTTGGGATTATTTCAATCCATACTTGCATGGGTGAATAGACATCATTTAAGCAAAAAAATATTTTTCTTTACGCGACCAACTTTATCTAGAAATGAACAGTTGACAGATTTTTTAGAATTAAATGCATGTTATTGTAACGAAATCCACAGGCCCTCTATTGATGATATAATAATTTCTATCGAGAAAAATATCGGGAAATTTCCTATACTGAATTCTCTAATGCAGGGATTAAATATAAATATTTCTGCATTATATTTATATGATTTATTATGTGAATTGAAGGAAAAAATCAATTCATTTAATGATCAGGATTTAATAGATTCATCATTAAAATTTAAAAATATACTTGACAGGCTATCGATTGTACAAAATAATTTGAATGCAAATAAATCATTGTCAAGCTATTATTCTAACATTGTTTTTAATTTTGTATATACACTTGAAAGTGGTGTTAGTATTTGTGCGCTTATTGAATTTGGGGGCGAAGAAATCTATGATGATATATCTATGTTGTGTAATAAAAATATAATAAAAGAAATTTCCGGTAAATTATATCCATTTCATGATATTTATTTGGAAGCCTTTAGATTAAAAAAGAGAAAAATATATAGGGATAGGATTGGAGAATTTATTCTTTTCTGTCAGACAAAGGGATATATTAACGAAAGCGAATGTTATTATCAACTAATCTCTTTAGGTGGAAAATATTTTTGGAAATATCGGTCTATTTGCGCAAAATTTAGAGATGAATTACATGACAATGCAAATTACTTTGCAGCAGAAAAGATTGCAAAGACAATACAAAAAGAAAATCAAAAAGATTTAAAAGATTATGATTATTCTGATATTAGAAATTTATTTGTGCTAGGAAATTGTTACAAGTATACCAATTCATATGAGTTGTCTAATGAAGAGTTTAATAAGATTGTAAATGTCTATAAGTACTCCACATTAAAATTACAGAATGACATATTAATTGAAACACTTTCGGAAAAAATAAATAATAATATTTGGATGTTGAATATAAACGATGCAGATGCTGAATTGACAAAATTATTTAAATTTATAAATTCTAATAATTTTCAACTTAAAACAAAAGCATATAAATATGGATATCTGAATTATTACAATCGTAGAATGCTTTGCAATTTTATGCAGGGGTGTGGAACAGAAGAACATTACCATGTAGCTCTTTTGAAATCAAGGGAACTGGGATTAATTGAATATGAAGGTTTCGCACATATGGATTATGCGAAGTCCATTTATAATAAAGACCTGTATAAAGCATTAAATTCCTTGATTATTGCAAAAAACATTTTCAAAAAAATTAAAGAACCACGTCGTGAATTAGATTGTGATAGTGAAATTGTATATGTTAAAGCCTTACTTGAAAAAGATTATTCAGAATCCTTACTTTCACTACAGAATATATGCAAAACTATGAAAGAACAAAACTATATACAGTCTTATACAAGAACTTGTTTAAAACTTGTGATTATAATGTTATTGTCACAAAACTATACCTGTACAGAACTTCTGGAGGTATTAAATAAAATGTTAATGAAAAATACAACAATATCAAGTGGAAGACGACATCAAGCTATTGCATATCATGTATTGGCCGCAATCTATTATTTAGATAATAATTTAGGTCAGTTTACAAGGAACTACACGCAGACCGTGAAACGGGCTGCTGACAACAAACGGCGCTATGCTCCCGGCTGGGTGCATAGCACCTGTTTGTTGCGGGGGTTTCCAAAGGGGGCAGCGCCCCATTTGGCACACGACTTTGCGGAGCAAAGTGTAGTGTGTTATACGCTCTGTCGGCGTTGCCCTGAAAATACCGTTGCCGCCGGGGAGGGCAAGGGCATTTGACGCGGCAGGAAAGCAGGGCTTTGTTTGGGGCTGGTAAGCCGGAAACAAAGGGCTGATTTCAGCAGCAGACAGGGCGTATTATGAAAGCCCCCGTCCCTCGTCCTCCGCCCCCGGCCTATGGGACAAAAAGTCCCAAAGCTCTGGACACCGTGACCAGATGTGTGGCCACACTCCGGGAAAAGTAGCAGGACGGCAGGAAACCGTCAAGGCTGAAATGAATGGGCTGACGCCCGGCCTTGACCGTTCCCCGCCGCCCCGCTGGATGGGTGGACAAGGTGGCCAATCCCTAAAAGTGTTTGGCCGCACTCGTTCATTTTGGGGCCTTTCTTCTCCCAAAATTGAAATGGGCGGGAAAGCCCTAAAATGGCTTTCCCGCCTTGATTACCCATTAGCAAAGACGGGCGAGACTGTCAACGGCGGCGCTGAAAGCGCCGTTCATCTTGACCGTTGACTGGCTCGCCTGGCTTTGCTACTGCCCGTAAGAGATGGAAAAACAAGATGGAAAACAAGGTTAAAAATGGTTGACAAGTCTATCGGATGTGTGTTATACTATGCGACAGTTTGAGATTGGAAGGAGGCTTACGTGTGTTAATTTGTGTACGCTAATAAGCAATAAAAAGTAGAAGTACCTTTCCACATGATGGTGGGCTTTTTTTGCGTGCGTATGCAAAGGAACACGTAGGTTTGACACGAGCAGTCTTTGAACTGTATCGTGGTGTTTTTTCGTGCTTTGTTGTTATGCAGGCGTCTGCCCTCTCTGTGGGACAACGCCTGCTTTTTATTGCAGAAACAAAGGAACAATGCAATAAAAAAGGAGGTTCGCATTATGACCCAAAACAACAATTCATGGAGAAAAACTTATTTTACACTTCTTGCCGGACAAGCAATATCCTTTATTAGCAGCGGTATTTTGCAAATGGCCATTATCTTTTATTTGGTTGCGAAAACTAATTCTGCAATCATATTGACGGCGGCAACACTGATTGGATTTTTGCCGCAAGCCTGTTTAGGCCCGTTTGCAGGTGCTTTTGTTGACCGGCACAGCCGTAAAAGCGTAATGATTGGTGCGGATTTGATAATTGCCGCCGCTGGCGGTATTCTGGCGCTGGTGGCGTTTTACATGGAATTGCCCGTATGGTCTATTATGGTTGTCCTGTTAATCCGAAGTGCGGGAACTGCTTTTCATTCTCCAGCATTCAGCGCAGCAACACCTATGATTGTGCCAAAAGAGGAACTTACAAAATGCGCTGGTTACACGCAGACCATGCAAGCAGTAAGTGCGATTATCAGTCCAGCTGCCGCAGCGTTTTTATATGCTGTTTGGCCTCTTAATGCAATTATATTGTTAGATATTGTGGGTGCAATCCTTGCCTGTGTGACTGTTGCGATTTCGTCCATACCAACGCCTGAACTATGTCCAGAAACGAAAAGACAACAGTTTTTACAGGATATGAAAGAGGGGTATGTGGTATTAAAGCAAAACAGGGGCCTCTTTGCTCTGCTCTGGATTGGTGTAATTTATATGTTCTTTTATATGCCAATCAGTACGCTTTTTCCTCTCATCTGTATGTCATACTTCAAAGGAACACCGGCCCATGCCTCTGCCGCTGAAATTGCTTTTGCGGTTGGTATGCTGCTTGGCGGAGTCATTCTGAGCATTTGGGGCGGTTTTAAGAAACGGCGGTACACCATCGGTCTTTCCGTTCTCCTGATGGGCGTTAGCAATATGCTCTCCGGGCTTTTGCCGCCAGACGCATTTCTTGTCTTTGTTGTGTGCTGTACTGTTATGGGAATTTCCGCTCCATTTTACGGTGTGCAAAATGCGATTTTTCAAGAAACGGTCAAACCAGAATATCTGGGGAGAGTTTTTTCTCTACTGACAAGCGCCGCTTCCCTCGCCATGCCGTTTGGCCTTGTCATTTCCGGGCCTCTGGCGGAGCGGCTGGGAGTTGAGAAATGGTTTGTCATTTGCGGAATTGGCATTATCATCGTTGCGCTTGCCGTATTTTTACTACCCGGTTTGAGAGAGATTGACAATACGCAATAATCAACTGCACCTTTTTCTATTACTAAACAAAATGCCTGGATGGTGGTTCTGAAAAAGCAGAACCGCCGTTCAGGCATTTTTTATCTTCGTCCTCTCTGCGGTTTTGGATTCTTCAGCAAGTCGGATTTTTCCGCAATCTTTTTCAGCCACTTCCGTTCTTCTACTGACAGCTTCCTAAAATTCAGCTTGAGCCGTTTGCAGATAAACGCCAAGTACGCTTGTTCCGTGTCGCTGTCCTGGCTGACGATTTCACCAGCAGTTTCCAGCATTTCTTTTAGCGGGTTATCCTCTGGGACGCTGAAAAAATCGTCCTTGTGTGTTTCCCGCAGAGCAAGGGCAATCCCGTTTATGTCCCGTTGTATCACATAGCGGCAAAACTCGTCCTCATCAATATGGGCGGTGATAAGCTGTCTTAACTGCGTATCACTCATGCCAGGATTATGCTTTTTTATAACAGTTGCGCTCATCGTGTCCACTATGGCGTTTGCACCCTGCGCCTGTTTCAGTGCCGTTCCGTTCACATAGATTTCAAGGTCAGCCATCAGCCGGGGGAAATCCGGGTGCGCCGCCAGCTCACACAGCAGGGTATTGTCTATCCTCCCGCTTTTCAGCAGGTCAATCATTTCATCACTCAAACGCAGGTCTGCAAGATCGGCGTTTGGGTGATTTTTCATTTCAGACAGCCCCAGCAGATAATCAGCGGTCACACCGTAAAACTTCGCCAGCCGGATAAGGGCATAGTGGCTGATGTCCTTGAAGTCTTCCGTTTCGTAACTGCCCAGCGCAGACTTGGAAAGCCCGGTCTGCTCCGCAAGCTGCCCCAGCGTCAAGCCACGCTCCACACGTAGGTCTTTTAATCGCTCTTGTATGGATAAAGACATATTCACCCTCCTTGCTAGCTCAACGAAAGAGAAGCCGTTATGCTATGTACTATGCTCATAGCATAACGGCATAGGCATTTACAGTTTTATTTTACCATTTGCTACATCTTCACGAAATTTATCAACAAGCTTCGCTGTCAGCTTGGATTTACCGTAGTGTTCAAGTACAAAAGTACGATAACTTTTTCCATCTACAAGCACATCACTTTTTCTGGTCAACAACCAATTTCCGTTACCTCCTCCCTGTTCTCTAATATTCCAGTCTTTCCCATATCTTTTATAGATTTCATCTTTTTTACCTTGAACAGACATTGATTCGCTTGGAATATAAACAATTTGCATAATAGCTCCTCCTTTATTTTGTGCAAGAAGACCAGAAACCTGAATTTGTCTTTTATCTTTTTTTGATTATATCACAAATCCGAGAGCGTGGAAATAGGGAGTTTTTCAGGCTGATTTCCTACCTCTTGGATATACGGCACAGGCGGTCAAAAAGGTGTAGACTTGGGATAGTTCATCGATGGACAAGCACCTTGGAAACAGAACACGCCAAAGAAAACGGAGGGACGCATGAGCAAAAGACCCTATCAACACCTGCCGCCGCTGGAACACAGGCCGGACGGCTCCCCCTACCGCATAACCCCGCCCCAGAAGAGACGAGCCAGCGGCCTGATACGCCGGGATACCGATGACGCAGTACCCATGCAAGCGGTGTGAGAAATTAAATCAGAATTAAGGACCGTCTGGACAAGGCGGTCTTTTTAGAGAGGAGGTGCAGCGCATGGATGTGACAGCAATCATCGTGGCAGCGAGTATCCCATCGGCACTGACTGGCTTCTTTTTCTGGCTCATCGAGCAGAGCATACAGAAGCGTGCCGACAAGGAAAAAGCAGAGCGGGAAGAACGGCAGAAGGAAGTAGATGCCAGAGAGCAGATCCGAGAGAAGAATGAACTCTGCATCATCAACTGCGTCAATGCTTCCCTGGCACTCGGAGAAGCGACAGCCAGAGCGGTGCAGAGAATCCCAGACGCACACTGCAATGGGGATATGCACGCAGCACTCGACTACGCTCAGAAGGTCAAACATGAACAGAAGGACTTTCTGAACGAACAGGCACTAAAACAAATTGTATAACAGGAGGACAAAGCAATGAAGAAAATCGACTGGGTAAGAAAACTCACAAGCAGAAAACTGTGGACGGCAGTGGCATCATTCGTCTCAATGATGATCCTCGCCACAGGCGGAACAGACAACACGGCAACGCAGGTAACTGCACTCATCATGGCAGGAGCGTCCGTGGTGGCTTACATCATCGGGGAAGGCTTGACCGACTCCGCCAACATCGGTGCTTCGGATGATGCCGAGGAACAGTAACAGGAAACATACGCAGCAGGGCGGCCAGTAGGCTGCCCTATTTTATTACAGAAAGTGAGGAAACAGATATGACAATCAAAGGTATGGACATTTCATATTGGCAGGGCAATGTAGACTTTGCCAGAGTAGCAGCAGACGGCATCAAGTTCGCAATCCTTCGTGAAGGATACGCACAGACGGTAGACGCAAAGTTCCGCCAGTATGTGGAAGGCTGCAGAAAGAACGGCATCGAAATCAAGGGAGTATATCATTTCAGTTATGCGATCAACGCAGAGCAGGCAGCGCAGGAGGCGGCATTCTGCATCAAGCAGATGGAGCAGGCAGGTCTCGGAAAAGATGTGATTGTATTCTACGATTTTGAGTACGACACTGTAAAGAAAGCCAAGGCAAAGGGAGTAACCCTCGGAAAGAATGAGTGCATCGCATTTACAAAGGCATTCTGCGAGTATGTGGAAAGCCATGGATACAAGGCAGGTGTTTATTCCAACATCGACTACCACAGAAATATGTATTCGGACGAAGTGCTCTCCAAGTATGTGTACTGGCTCGCAGATTACACAGGATCTCCGGACTATGACTGCGCATTCCACCAGTACACCAGTTCCGGAACAGTAAGCGGCATCGATGGCAAGGTAGATATGGATTACTACTACGGAGAGGAAATCAAAGAGAACCAGGGCGAGAAGAAATCCGTCACTGAGGTAGCCAAGGAAGTGATCGCAGGAGACTGGGGAAACGGAGATGACCGCAAGAATAGACTGGGTGCTGCCGGATATGACTACGCAACGGTGCAGGCAGAAGTGAACCGCCTTGCAGGAGCAACATCCGCACCGAAAAAGAGCGTGGCAGAAATCGCCAAGGAAGTCATTGCAGGACAGTGGGGAAATGGCGATGACAGAAAGAACCGCATCAAGGCAGCAGGATATGACTACGATACAGTCCAGAAAGAGGTCAATGCACAGCTTGGAGTAAAACCGCAGAAAAGCGTTACTGAGGTAGCCAAGGAAGTGATCGCAGGTAAGTGGGGCAACGGCGAAACCAGAAAGCAGAAGCTGAAGGCAGCCGGATACGACTACGCAGCCGTGCAGAAGAAGGTCAATGAACTTCTGTAATTGGCGATTGACTTATAAAAAGAGTGGAGGTATGATGTGCCGCAGAGGGGGTTCTAAAGGGGGTAAGCACCCGGACGATGTGACCGACATAAATGTCGGGAACACCGCAACGCAGAACCCAGAGCGTGGCGCACCGTGACAGCCAGAATAAGACGAAAAGCAACCCAGTGGAACAAACACCCACTGGGTCTTTTTTATTGCCTAAATGGGGCAGATTTGGAAGCCAAAGAAAAAGCAGGGGCAATGATTACCCCTGCGGAAAGATAAAGATTTTATAGACCTGCTCCGGGGTAAGAGAATATCTCCGGGCAATGAGACGGATATACTTCAGAGCAAACTCGCCACGACCATTCCAGATGGTGGAGAAGTTCGGAACGGACATACCAATGGCCGCAGCCAAGTCCTTGTTTTTATCTCCGTGAGCACGCATGATCGGCTCAAGCAGTTCTTTATTCATGAGACAACACCTCCCTGCAGGAGAACCTGCTGACATTGTCAGAGCAGGAATCCGAAATCACAAGGCGAACCAGAACATCGCCAAACTTGTCAGCAACATCGAGCACACGAACACCAGTCCCTATGCCGACCTTGCCGGAATCAGAGAACCGACATCTATCATCAACCGCCCACTCATCCACGGTAACACCGAGGTCAGTGCGGCACTTATCAATATAAATCATTTTACCAGATCCTTTCAGATTTTATCACCGGAGTTTTACCGCCGGAAATTTATCGCCGTTTTTCAAAAAGGAACAATAAGCCATGTCGCCCATCGGTCTCGCCCGACTGGAGAGAGCGTCCAGTGTTACGGTACACCAGATAAGACCTCGTGCTCGGCTACACATCACCTAACCCTTTCTCTGCAACGCAGGAAACAAAATCAACGAGTTGCGATAGGCAATCGGTAAAAACCAATAACTCCTCCTACCTTTAAGGCTTTCACATTAAAAACCAGGCAAACTTGTCAGACATCACTCAGACATGGCATTGTCCTTTGCTCCCCTCACGCTTCCGCCTTCTGGACTTGGGACCAGACATCGGTGGGTTAGAGCCGGAGCAGATGCACTGCCCCGGACGGACCGGCTACATTCTGGAAAGCAGGAGAAGCAGACCAGAAACCACGATAAGCAACTCCGCTATCCGAAAAGCCAGAACCGAAACTGAAACACATAACCGTTTCATTGACAAGACCTCCAATCGTGTGGTATATTTTGAGAAGCAAGGGAGAGAGGTGGACCCCTCCCCCAAGCCATCATCATAAGATGATGAATCGGATAACCGCTACGAGCGTTCCGATTTCCAATGCAAGCTGAGTAAGGGCTCGAACAACTTTACTCAGCTTATTTATTTTAGAAACCAAATCATCCAAATTCATCGGATGCACCTCCTTTCCTTTAGGTTGTCTGTATATTACCTTGGGTTGCGGAGGTATTCAAGTCTTTTATAACCCATAAATTCAACAAAAATATAACCATAAAAGCACCACTTCTTTGTTGGTATCTTATCCTTATTTATAAGTGTTTTGTTATTGAAATTTATAACTTTAACACCGATAATAGTAGAAAGAGACAAGGAGGTGCTGCCATGCGCAGATTTAAACAGTTATCCAGAGCCGACAGGCTGAAATTAGAAGCACTGCTGAAAGCAGGACACGGCAAACAGGAAATCGCTGACCAGATAGGAGTCCATGTCAGCACCATATACCGTGAGATAAAGAGAGGAACATACACACATACCAATTCAGATCTGACAGAGGAAGAACGGTACTCCCCAGACATCGCAGAGGATAGGTATCAACAGAACCTGCGAGATAAGGGTCCAGACCTTAAGATAGGCAAAGACCACAGACTGGCAGAGTACATAGAAACAAAGATAGCAGAGGACGGATACTCGCCCGGAGCAGTCCTCGGAGAGATTAAAGCCAAAGGGTTAGAGTTTGAAACAGAGATCAGCAAGCCGACCCTTTACAGTTACATCGACAAGGGAATATTCCTCACAATCACAAATAAGGAACTCCCAGTAAAAGGCAGACGGAAAAAGAAGAATAAGAAAGTACGCAGGCAGGCGAGAGCCAACGCAGGCACAAGCATAGAGAAGCGGCCAGAGGACATCGACACCAGAGAGGAATTCGGACACTGGGAGATGGACACAGTGGTAGGTAAAAGAGGGGAAAGCAAACACAGCCTTCTGGTACTGACAGAGAGAAAGACCAGGAACGAACTCATATACCTTTTATATGAGCACACGACTGAGCAGGTCTGCAAGCGACTGGATCAGTTAGAAGCGGAATGGGGAGAGCGATTCGGGCAGGTGTTCAAGACCATAACCGTGGACAATGGCTCGGAGTTCGCTGACTGGGAGGGAATGCAGCAGTCGGCAGCAGATGAGTCCGAAAAGAGAGTGACCGTGTTCTACTGCCACCCATACTGCTCCTTTGAGCGTGGCAGCAACGAAAACCAGAACCGACTGGTGCGCAGGAAGATACCAAAGGGAGAGAACTTCGATGACCGGACAGAGGACGATATCCAGAGGGTAGAGGACTGGATCAACGACTACCCAAGGGAGATGTTCGGATGGAAAACCTCCGGCGAACTGTTTCAGAAAGAACTGGCGAGACTGGCATAAAAAGAGTAGAATAAGCAGAGAGCAAAACGAAAAGAGGGGCAGTCTGTGCAAATTTGCCAACAAAACGCAAACATAGTTGTGCAAAATGATGAAATGATGTTTCGCAAGTAAAGTTTTGCATTTATTGCTTGACTTTTCAAAGTTCAAAAAAATTATATTTTGCTGTTGACACAGACGCTTGAAAATGATATTATACTAATCGCGGCAAACAAAACGCATGCGGAAGTGTCGGAACTGGCAGACGAGCAAGACTAAGGATCTTGTGATCATTGCGATCGTGTGGGTTCAAGTCCCATCTTCCGCATTATATATTTATTTTTAATCCCTTGAATCTAACAGATTCAAGGGATTTTTTTCGCTATCTGTGTAGCAGAAAAAAAAAAGGTTGAAACGATTTATTGGAACTGTTCCAGCTTTTGGATAAAAGAACGGGGTGTCATATGATATTTCTTTTTGAATGCCCTGTGAAAGTAGGATAGATTATGAAATCCAACTGACAGAGAAACATCCAGAATAGAAGAGTTTCCATGTTCAAATTGTTCTACGGATTTTTCGAGCCGTACATTATTGATATATTGCATGCATGTCATATGCATATGTTTTTTGAAAAAACGCATAAAATGATATTCACTGAAATAACATAATCCGGCCAGGTCAGATACCAGAATCGTATCAGCATAATGGATCGAAACGTAGTCCAGAACAATCTTTAATTTGTCAGAGGATGGATTAGAGCCTGCGGATGGGGTGCGGTCGCTGTATGGAAGCAGGAGAAAAACAGACTGTAATAGCAGTGATTTTAACGCCAGTTCATATCCAAATTCCTGTTCTTTATATAGCAGCGCAATCTGTCGGAAGCATTTAAACAGCGGCATATAAGCGGGATGCGGGGCTGTGATGAGGCAGGGCATGGAAAAATCATGATTGATCAACGGTGTAAGATAGCGGGTAGAACAGATGTCGGCTGCATTTCCACCCAGAAAACTCATATGAAACACATAAGTTTCTGAATGGAGTTCCGGACTTCTGTTGTCAAGTGAAGCTGCATGTAAGAGTAATGGCCGTGTTTGGCATTTTCTTTTTGCCCCGGTGCCAGCGGATTTGAATATTTCATATGGTTTACTCCTTTTTGAATGGCAGTATTGTGTCATAAAGTGATAAAAATATGCAAGAAATTTAATGCGTAACATAGTACAATGACTGCATAATACAATTTGAACGATGTTGCAACATACACGAAGCGATAAGAAAATGATAAGGAGCGAAGAATATGAAAAGAAAATGGTGGCATGATAAAGTGGCATATCAGATCTATCCGAAGAGCTTTCTCGACACAAACGGAGATGGCATTGGGGATCTGAGAGGTATTATTTCCAAACTGGATTATCTGAAAAAACTGGGCATTGATATTATATGGCTGTCTCCTGTTTATAAATCACCGTTTGTGGATCAGGGTTATGATATAGCAGATTATTATGCAATTGCCGAAGAATTCGGAACCATGGATGAATTTGATGAATTGCTTGCGGAAGCGAAAAAGCGCGATATGCACATCATAATGGATCTGGTGATCAATCATTGCTCTGACCAACATGTGTGGTTTCGGAAAGCATTGGCAGATCCGGATGGAAAATATGCGGATTATTTTTATTTCCGAAAAGGGAAAAACGGAAATCCGCCAAGTAATTATCGGTCTTATTTTGGCGGAAGCTGCTGGGAACCTGTACCGGGAACGGACAAGTATTATTTTCATATGTTTGCCAGGGAACAGCCGGATTTGAATTGGGAAAATCCTGAACTGAGGCAGGAACTTTACCGTATGATCAACTGGTGGCTGGAAAAAGGACTTTCCGGGTTCCGTATTGATGCAATTATCAACATTAAAAAAGATCCGGCTTTCCCTGATTTTGCACCGGATGGCACAGACGGTCTTGCAAGCTGTATCAAAATGGTCGAAAATGTGGAAGGCGTAGGAGAACTTCTGGAAGATTTAAAGAAAAATACATTTGAAAAGTATGATGCTTTTACAGTAGGTGAAGTGTTCAATATGAAATCAGATGAACTGCCGGCATTTATAGGGGAAAACGGACATTTTTCTACTATTTTTGATTTCAGCGCACATTGCCTGAGCGAGGGAATGCATGGCTGGTATGATGCACCGGAAATAGAGTTTCCCAAATGGCGGGAAGCAATTGTACGTTCCCAGCTTGAAATTCAGAAATATGGATTTGAAGCAAATATTATCGAAAATCATGATGAACCAAGAGGCGCCTCCCGCTTTTTGCCTGCGTATGCCAAGAATCCTGCAGGAGTCAAAATGTTGGGAACTGTAAGTGTTCTTCTCAGAGGAATTCCGTTTATATATCAGGGTCAGGAAATCGGCATGAAAAATGCGGAATGGAGCTGCATGGAGGAATTTGATGATATTAACACAAAGGATCAGTATCAGGTGGCTGTACGGGCAGGGCTGTCAGAGAGGGAGGCTTTGGAAATCTGCGGTAAAATGAGCCGGGATAATGCAAGAACACCTGTGCAGTGGAGCGGAGCGGAAAATGCAGGGTTTACGACAGGAACGCCATGGCTGAAAGTAAATTCTGATTACAGAGAGATTAACGTGGCAGTTCAGGAAAATGATCCGGATTCTGTATTAAATTATTATCGTAGGCTGGTTGCTTTACGCAAATCTGCTGCATATAAAGAGGTGTTTACCTATGGTGAGTTCATTCCGGCATATGAAAATCTGGATGGCATCATGGCATTCTATCGCAAAGATGACTCTGCCCATATACTTGTAGCTGCAAATTTCGGGAAAAAGCCTGTTGATATTGAACTGGAATATATGCTGAAAAAGGTATTGCTGGCAAACCGGTTCCATGAGGAGATCGGCGGTACGATCGGAACAATAAGGCTGGACAGCTGTGATGCAGTTGTTTTGGAATTGATGTGAAAAATATATAAAAACAGATAAAAAAGCTTGCATTATCTGTCAAAAAGACCGATACTATAAATAACAAAATGTTTTTCGCACGGACGCGGTATATCATGTATCGGATACGTGTTTTTCAAAGGAGTGGAGCGTATGAGTATTCGGATCACAGGAAGAACAGATTACAGTGCATTATTTTCTTCCCTGAACGGAGGAAAATCTACAGGAATCGGCGGAGGCAGTTATTCCCTCGCTGATTATGCAAGCATAAAGAATGGCAGTTATGGCAAGCTGATGAAAGCCTATTATGGAAAGAACAAAACGGCTTTATCTGATGCTGCCTCTGCGACAAAGAAGACGAATAGTAAAACAGCCACAGCGGATACAACATCTGAAAACGCATCCCTGCAGAAAAGTGCCAATGCGCTTGTGAAATCTGCCGAAAGCTTACTGAAAACAGGTAAGGACTCTGTCTTCAAGGAAAAGGATATTACCACAAAGGATGAGAACGGCGTTGAAAAGACAACAAAGGGCTATGATACGGATGCGATCTATAAGGCAGTATCCGCATTTGCAGATGATTATAACAGCGTTCTGAGTGCTGCAGCAAAGTCTAAGAACAGCAGTGTTGTTTCAACAGCTTCCAATATGGTGCAGCAGACGGTCGCAAATGAAAAAATGCTTTCCAGGATCGGTATCACGATCGGAGAGGATAATAAGCTTTCTGTAGATGAAAAGAAGCTGAAAGCGGCGGATATGACAACGGTGAAGAGCATGATGAACGGAAACGGTTCTTTTGCCTATGGCGTACAGACAAAGGCATCCTTCATCAGTATGTATGCAAAGAATGACCAGAATAAAGCCAGTGGTGTATATGGTTCATCCGCAACTTACACCGCATCTCTGTTCTCAAACGGGGACATCTGGAACAGCTTTATCTAAAAAAAGATCGAAAAAAATAAAAAAATTGAAATTAGGCATTGACAGAAGCCCTAAAAGAAGATACAATACATCTTGCGCGCAGGAGTGGCGGAATTGGCAGACGCGCAGGCTTCAGGTGCCTGTGGTAGCAATATCGTGTGGGTTCAAGTCCCATCTCCTGCATACCAGACCTCAGCAGAATCTGCTGAGGTTTTTTCTTTGTTGTATAGAAAATTCCCTATATAGCGATAGATATGCTGCATCTCGCGGAGCGGGAAATTATGCGCTGTAAGGATGCGTACCTGCGCGAAGAAGAAAAGAAATCATAAAATTTACGTAAGAAAAAAGGAATCCCGCGAAATGTGCAGAAAAATATAAATAGGGAGCCAACAAGTGCCTTTGGAGGAAGAGAATCTATATGACGATCAGAGAAAATCTGGAACAAATGGAATGTACCAACCTGAGTCCGTATGCCTGCCTGAGCAAAAATTCGAAGGGCAGGGAGCGCGAGGAAAAACAATGCGATATCCGGCCTGTTTTTCAAAGGGACAGAGACAGGATTCTGCATTCCAAGTCCTTCAGGCGTTTGAAAGATAAGACACAGGTATTCCTGACACCGGAAGGCGACCATTACCGTACACGTATGACGCATACGCTGGAGGTTTCCCAGAATGCGCGTACGATCGCAAAAGCACTTCGGCTGAATGAAGACCTGGTAGAGGCGATCGCGCTTGGACATGATCTGGGGCATACGCCATTCGGACATGCAGGCGAGAGAGCACTGAACAGCGTCTGTCCGCTGGGATTTGTACATAGTGAGCAGAGCGTTCGTACTGTTGAGGTACTGGAAAAGAACGGACAGGGACTGAACCTGACATATGAAGTGCGTGATGGAATCCGTAATCACCAGACGAGCTGTATGCCATCGACACTGGAAGGTAAGATCGTCCGGATGTCGGATAAGATCGCATATATCCATCACGACATGGACGATGCGATCCGCGCAGGGATCCTGACGGACGCGGATGTGCCAAAGAGCATCGGCGATGTGATCGGTTATACGCTTGGAGAGCGGCTGGATCACTTTATCCATGATATTGTGACAAACAGCGCGGGAAAGGATGACATTATCATGTCGGAGCCGGTGGCAAATGCCATGAAAGAGCTGCGTGCCTTCATGTTTGAGAATGTTTACCAGAATCCGGTAGCGAAAAGCGAAGAGAGCAAGGCAGAAAATCTCATCATTACCCTGTACGAATATTATTTGAAAAATATGGATCTGATCCCGCGGGATATGCTGAATTTAATGGACCGCGACGGAACACCGAAGGAACAGATCGTTTGTGATTATGTAGGAGCCATGACAGACCGTTTTGCGATCGCAAAATATGAAGAGATCTACATTCCGAAAACGTGGCATGGTTAAGTTGGTGATAAAATGTATTATTCTGATGAACTGGTAGAAGAAGTCAGACAACGAAATGATATAGTAGATATTATCTCGGGCTATGTGAATCTGAAGAAAAAGGGCGGCAATTATTTCGGACTGTGTCCGTTCCACAATGAGAAGTCAGCCTCCTTTTCCGTCAGCCCCGGGAAACAGATGTATTACTGCTTCGGCTGCGGAGCGGGCGGTAATGTATTTACTTTTATCATGAATTATGAGAATTACACCTTTGCGGAAGCGATCAAGCTGCTGGCAGACCGGGCGGGGATCGCATTGCCGGAGATCGAGGATTCCAAAGAGGCAAGAGAGAAGGAAAACCGCAGAAAGACGCTTCTGCAGATCAATAAGGAAGCTGCGACTTACTTTTATTATCAGCTGCGTGCACCACAGGGGCGTGTGGGGCTGGATTATCTGAGGGGCAGACAGCTCAGTGATGAAACAATGAACCGGTTCGGACTGGGCTATTCCAATAAGACAAGCAATGATCTTTGCCAGTATCTGCGACATAAGGGCTATCCGGATGAACTGATCCGGGAGTCGGGCGTTGCGGTATTTAATGAAAAATATGGCATGAGTGATAAATTCTGGAACCGGGTGATGTTTCCAATCCAGGATGTCAACCATCGTGTGATCGGCTTTGGCGGCCGTGTGATGGGAGAAGGAGAACCAAAATATTTAAACTCACCGGAGACACCGGTATTTGACAAGAGCCGGAATCTGTACGGACTGAATTTTGCCAGAACGGCAAGACAGGATAATATCATTTTGTGTGAGGGCTATATGGATGTCATAGCCATGCACCAGGCAGGCTTTACACAGGCGGTCGCTTCGCTGGGAACAGCATTTACAAGCGGACAGGCAAACCTGCTCAGGCGATATACGGAAAACGTCATTTTGTCATATGACAGTGACGGAGCGGGTGTGAAAGCGGCACTGCGTGCGATCGGTATTTTAAAAGAAGCAGGTCTGACCGGTAAGGTACTGAATCTGGAGCCGTATAAAGACCCGGATGAATTTATGAAAAATCTGGGACGGGAAGAATTTGCAAAACGTCTATTGCAGGCGGAGAATACCTTTTTCTTTGAACTTAGGATGATGCAGAAGCAATATGATCTCTCCGATCCGGAAGCAAAGACGAAGTTTTACAATGAGATCGCAAAGAAGCTGTGTGGTTTTTCCGAGGAAGTGGAGAGGGAAAATTATACAGAGGCTGTGGCGGAAAAGTATAATATCAGCATGGAAAGCCTAAAAAAGCTTGTCACAGGCTATGCGGCAAAGATGGGCATGGCCGCTGAGGTCATACGGCCGAAACAGCCCGTGCAGCAGAAAAACACGCCGAAGGAGCAACAGGAGAATGTACAGAAGCTGCTCCTGACATGGCTGGTGGAAGAACCGCATCTGTATAAAAAGATCAAAAAATATATTACGCCGCTTTCTTTTACAAATGAATTGTACAGGCAGGTTGCACAGGAACTGTTCCCAAAGCTGGAAGAGGGAAAACCGAATCCGGCGGCGATCATCAGCAGGTTTTCACAGGAAGAAGAGCAGCGGGAGGCAGCGTCTTTATTTAATACAAAGCTGCCCTATATGCAGCAGGATATGGAGTCGCAGTCACAGGTGCAGGAAAGAGAAAAAGCGTTTCATGATATTGTTGTCAAGGTAAAGCGGAATGCCTACGAACACGATCTGAAAGCATCGGGTTCCGATATGGAGGCACTTTCCCGTGTTATTTCGGGCAGACAGGAGCTGGATGAGCTTGAAAAAACGCATATTTCTTTTGATTAAGGTTAGAATAGATACATAAATGGAAGGATGGAAAAAAGATGGACGAAAACACACAGGCAAGACTGGATGAAAAACTGAAAGAGGTTTTGGCACTTGCCAAGAAAAAGAAAAATGTTCTGGATTATCAGCAGGTAGTGGATTCTTTCGCTGAGCTTTCTTTAGAGGATGATCAGCTTGACAAGATCGTAGAATATCTGGAGCACAACGGCGTGGATGTGCTGCGTATTACCGATGATGATGAGCCGGATGAAGAGATGCTGCTGGCAGAGGAAGAAGAGGTTGATGTTGAGAATATCGATCTTTCTGTTCCGGACGGTGTCAGCATTGAGGATCCTGTCCGCATGTATCTGAAGGAGATCGGTAAGGTACCGCTTCTGAGTGCAGAGGAAGAGATCGAGCTTGCCAAGAAGATGGAAGAGGGCGATGAAGAGGCAAAGAAGAAATTAGCAGAGGCTAACCTCCGTCTGGTTGTCAGCATTGCAAAGCGTTATGTAGGACGTGGTATGCTGTTCCTTGACCTGATCCAGGAAGGTAATCTTGGTCTGATCAAGGCAGTTGAAAAATTTGACTATCGCAAAGGATATAAATTCTCGACGTATGCTACATGGTGGATCCGTCAGGCGATCACAAGAGCCATTGCCGATCAGGCAAGAACGATCCGTATCCCAGTGCATATGGTGGAAACGATCAATAAACTGATCAGAGTCAGCAGACAGCTTTTGCAGGAGCTTGGACGTGAACCTACGCCGGAAGAGATTGCAAAGGAAATGAATATGCCGGTAGACCGTGTGCGAGAGATTTTAAAGATATCTCAGGAACCGGTTTCTCTGGAAACACCGATCGGTGAAGAAGAAGATTCCCATCTTGGCGACTTTATCCAGGATGACAATGTGCCTGTACCTGCAGATGCAGCAGCATTTACGCTCCTCAGAGAGCAGCTCAATGAGGTGCTTGATACACTGACAGAGCGTGAGCAGAAGGTACTCAAGCTCCGTTTCGGCCTGGATGACGGACGCGCCAGAACACTGGAAGAGGTCGGACGTGAGTTCAATGTCACAAGAGAACGGATCCGTCAGATCGAGGCAAAAGCGCTGCGTAAGCTCCGTCATCCGAGCAGAAGCCGTAAGCTGAAGGATTATCTGGATTAATGATGGAAGCAGTAAGTTTATCAAACCGTCTTCAGACGGTAGCGGATATGGTAACAGGCAGGCGAGTAGCGGATATCGGCTGTGATCACGGCTTTGTGTCCATTTATCTGGTGCAGGCGGGAAAAGCGGATCATGTACTGGCTGCAGATGTCAGACCGGGGCCTTTGTCGCGGGCACAGCAGCATATCAAAGAGGTACAGCTTACGCCGTACATAGAAACAAGGCTTTCGGACGGTCTTGCCGGGGTAACGCCGGAGGACCGGGTTGACACGGTGATTCTGGCGGGCATGGGCGGACGCCTGATGCGCCGGATCTTGGGAGAGCTGGACAGGCTTCCGGTTCAGGAGCTTGTGCTGCAGCCACAGTCGGAATGGGAAGAACTGCGAGCTTTTCTGTATGAGCAGGCATATTTGATCGTAGAAGAGAATATGGTGCTGGAAGAGGGAAAGTATTATCCGGTTCTGCGCGCAGTCAGAAAAGAGACGGCAGCGAAAGGCCAGATCGCATTTATCGAGGCGTGCGAAAATCTGCCGACGGAAAAAAGACAGGTCATGCATGCATTCGGACCATATCTGATGCAGGAGAAAAATGAACAGCTTGTCAGCTATATCCAAAAGGAACAGCAGAAATTCACAAAGATATTGAAAATGATAGAGCAGCATCAGAGCAGTTCTGATGAGGCGGTCAGCAGAAAGAAGATGCTGGATCTGGCAGCAGCCATGCTGGATCTTGCATAAGGAAAACAGGAGGGCATATGCGCTGCGCAGATGTGATACGGAAACTGGAAGAACTGTCTCCGCTTGCTTATGCGGAAAGCTGGGATAATCCCGGACTTCTGGCGGGCAGAACGGATAAGGAGATCAAAAGGATCTACATAGCTGTCGATGCGACGACGGAAGCGATCGCGGAAGCGGAAAGCGTTGGTGCAGATATGCTTCTGACACACCATCCGCTTATTTTTAAAGGGATCAAAAAAGTAAACAGTGAGGATTTTATCGGCAGGCGGATCTTAACGCTTCTGCAGGACGATATGTGCTATTATGCCATGCATACCAATTTTGATGTGATGGGAATGGCGGATGCGGCGGCGGATGAACTGAAGCTGCAGAACAGAGAGGTACTGGATATTACCTTTGAAGATGATATCGCCAAGGAGGGATTTGGAAGATTGGGGGATCTGCCATATCCGATGACGGTTGATGAATGTGCTGCTTATGTCAAGGAGCGTTTCCATCTGCAGGCGGTAAAGGTATTCGGACAGGGCAGCCAGCAGCTTGTCCGGGCAGCAATTTCGCCGGGCTCCGGCAAATCCATGATCGCACCAGCGCTCGGAAAGGGTGCAGATGTGCTGATCACCGGTGATATCGACCATCACGAAGGGATTGATGCGGTAGAGCAGGGAATGGCGGTCATTGATGCAGGACATTATGGGCTGGAGAAGATTTTTGTGCCGTATCTGCAGGAATATCTGAAAAGAGAAACAGAAGGTATCGAGATTATAACACAGGGCAAAGCGGATCCGTTCCGTATCCTGTAAGGTAATGGGAGGTAGCAAAATGCTGCATATCAAATATGACGGTAAGATATATGAATACGCAGAAGGAACGACGTATGAAGAGATCGCAAAGGATTTCCAGAGCAAATATGCTGCAAGGATCGCACTTGTGATCGCAAACGGAAAGATCCGGGAGCTTTTGAAAGCACCGGAGCGTGATACGGAGATTTCCTTTTTGACATATGAGGATGATGCGGGACACAAGTCTTATGTCAGAACCGCAACCATGGTACTGATGCGTGCCATGTATGACATTCTGCCTGAGGTGCATCCGGATCAGATAAAGGTGGAATTTTCAATCGGAAAGGGGTATTATATCAGTGTCAGAGGTGTCAATCTGACAGACGCGATCGTGGCAAAAGCGGAAACGCGTATGCGCGAGCTTGTGGAGCAGGCAGAGCCGATCCATAAGCAGGCAATGCCAAAGGATGAAGCAATCGCTTTGTTTGTGCAGATGCATATGGACGATAAGGTGAAGCTGTTCCGTTACAGACGCAGTTCTATGATCAATGTATATAATATGGGCAGCTATTATGATTATTATTACGGCTATATGCTGCCACACGCAGGGTATGTGCCACATTTTTCCCTGCAGGCATATGAAAACGGTATGATCTTGAATCTGCCGGATAAGGAAGATCCGGAGGCTGTTTCGCCGTTTGAACCGAGAAAGCAGCTTTTTACAACGCTTTCCCAGGCAACGGACTGGGGCATGAAGCTGGGGATCGATACGGTCGGTGATCTGAATGATCAGATCTGTGAAGGAAAGCTGAACGATCTGATTCTGGTGCAGGAAGCACTACAGGAGCGCAGAATCGGTGAGATCGCAAAGGATATTGCAAGCCGTGACGGTGTAAAGTTTGTGATGATCGCAGGACCTTCTTCCAGCGGAAAGACGACATTTTCACACAGACTGTCCATTCAGCTGCGCACGCTTGGGTTAGTACCACATCCGATCGCACTGGATGATTATTTCAAAAACAGATCCGAGACACCGCGTGATGAGAACGGCGATTATAATTTTGAATGTCTGGAAGCGCTGGACGTAGAGCAGTTCAATAAAGATATGAGTGATCTGCTGGCAGGCAAAGAGGTAGAACTTCCGACTTTTAATTTTAAAACCGGAGTGCGGGAATACAGAGGCAATGTAAAGAAGCTGGGCGAGGAAGATATCCTTGTACTGGAAGGTATCCATGGGCTGAATGATGCCATGTCGTATTCTCTGCCGAACAGCAGTAAGTATAAGATCTATATCAGCGCACTTACCAGCCTGAATATAGATGAACATAACCGGATCCCAACGACAGACGGCAGACTGATCCGCCGTATGGTCAGGGATGCACGTACCAGAGGCGCATCTGCCAAAAGAACGATTCAGATGTGGCCGAGTGTCAGAAAGGGAGAAGAGGAAAATATTTTCCCATATCAGGAAAAAGCAGATGCCTTCTTTAACAGTGTGCTGATCTATGAGCTGGCAGTACTGAAACAGTTTGCGGAACCGCTTTTGTTTAATATCACGGAAGAGGAACCGGAATATTATGAGGCAAAGAGACTGCTGAAATTCCTCGAATATTTTTTAGGGGTCAGTACGGAACATCTGCCCAATAATTCCATTGTAAGAGAGTTTGTGGGTGGCAGTTGTTTTCCCGTGTAGTAAGGAGGGACCCACGAAGTGGGAGGACAATCCCACGATATGCGAAATATGATTTAGTATGATAAATAAGCAAGTAGGACAAATGATCGCGGCTGTCAGACCGAAAGGCGGCAGACGAGGAAAGTCCGGGCTTCACAGGGCAGGATGCCGGATAACATCCGGTGGAGGTGACTCCAAGGCAAGTGCAACAGAAATATACCGCCGGGATCTCCCGGTAAGGGTGGAAAGGCAGCTTAAGAGACTACCGCCCTGCTGGTAACAGCAGGGGCACATGTAAACCCCATCCGAAGCAAGACCGAGCAGAGAACGATGCAGCGGCCCGTTGCGTTCTCAGGTAGGTTGCTTGAGCCTGCTGGCAACAGCAGGTCTAGATAGATGATCATTCAACGACATAACCCGGCTTACCGTCCTGCTTGCTTTTTTATAAAGTATTTAACAAAGGACAAGAACATGTTATTCAATTCACTGGCATTTGCCATATTTCTTCCGATTGTCTTTTTTTTATATTGGGCACTTCCAAGTAAATACCGTTCTTTTTTTCTGCTTATTGTCAGCTACTATTTTTATATGAGCTGGAATGTCAAATATGTCGTACTCATTCTGTTTACAACCGTGCTGTCTTATGGCTGTGCAAGGCTGCTTGAAAAATACCCTGCACACAAAAAGCTGTTTTTATGGCTGACGGTCGCAGCATGCATGAGCGTTTTGTTTTTTTTCAAATATTACAATTTCTTTGATCTGACGATCGTACGGATTCTCCAAAAATGTGCGATCCCGGTGCAGGCGCATACGCTTACCCTATTGTTACCGGTGGGTATTTCTTTTTATACTTTCCAGACGCTCGGCTATGTGATCGATGTATATCGGGGAGAAGTGGAAGCAGAGCGGAATATCTTTACCTATGCTGCTTTTATTTCCTTTTTTCCACAGCTTGTGGCAGGACCTATTGAGCGTACATCGAATTTATTGCCGCAGATCAAGGGGGAACATACCTTTCACCGGGAAGATGCAGTATATGGACTGAAGCTGATGGCATGGGGCTTTTTTAAGAAACTTGTGATCGCTGATAATCTTGCAGTATATGTGGATCTGGTTTTTGACACGCCGCAGGACTATCCGGGCTTTGCCATGCTGCTTGCAGCCTTTTTCTTTACGATACAGATTTACTGCGATTTTTCGGGATATTCGGATATTGCGATCGGAACGGCAAAGCTGTTTGATATCAGGCTGATGCAGAATTTTAACAGTCCGTATTTTGCAGCCTCTGTCAAGGAGTTCTGGAGCAGATGGCATATTTCTTTATCCACCTGGTTCCGGGACTATGTCTATATCCCGCTTGGCGGTAACAGAGTCGGAAAGTTGCGGCACTGTGCAAATCTGCTTGTAACGTTTCTGGTGAGCGGACTCTGGCATGGCGCTGCCTTTACCTATATTATCTGGGGAGGACTTCATGGTATGCTGCAGATTCTGGAAAACAGTATTCCACTGTTTCGGGCACATATCAGACGCGTCAAAGAGGGGACAGAGAAGAAGGGCGTTCTGGTCATCAGCAGACTTGTGACATTTTTTCTTGTGATGCTGGCATGGGTCTTTTTCCGGGCCGGGTCGGTATCACAGGCAGTATATATCCTGTGGGATATGTGGACAGGCATAGGGCATCCGCTTTCTTACCTGCGAACAGGCTTTGTGGGACTCGGACTGACACTGCGGACGGCTCTGGAACTGGCTCTGCCGCTTGCTTTGCTGGCTGTTTATGACGCCTGTAGTCTGCATGCAGATCCGATCCGCAAGACAGAGACGTGGAAACCGGTGCTTCGCTGGAGCTTTTATTATGGATTTATGCTCCTTGTGATCCTGCTGGCATCATTTAATGCACAGGAATTTGTATATTTCCAATTTTGAGGTAATAGAAATGATGTGGAAAGAAATCGGTAGTATTGTCAAAAAGTTAATATTGCTTTTGTTTCCTTTCTTTCTCCTTCTGCCACTGTATTGCATGCTTTTTCCGGAAAACTATCTGGATGGGGAGTATGCGATGTACAGGCAGCAGCAGGATTATGTGCAGGATAAAACGGGTACTGCTGCAAGGGTACTGATCGTTGGTGATTCCCGCACAAAGGCGGGCATGGATCCGGCGCTTCTCTGGGAAGGCAGCTATAATATTGCACTGGGCGGGACAACGCCGATCGAGGGCTATTATGCGCTGAAGGAATATATCGAAACACACGCGGATGATCTGCCGCAGACGGTTGTGATCGCGTATGCGCCGATGCATTATATGGATGTGGATACATTATGGACAAGATGCATTTATTTTCATACGCTGCGCAGTGCGGACTTTTCGGATCTGATATCACGTGCAAAAAGTTTTCAGGACACGGAGCATATTCTGATCGACCACTGCAGACTGGAATATCTGCAATATAAATTCTATATGCCGAATAAATATGCAACGGCTTTGAAAAAAGCGGTATTCTGTGGACGCAGACAGGAAAACCTTCAGAAATATGCACAGGTGGAAGCAGACAGCGGGCATACCTATTATGGAACGGCAGACCATTCGGATGATGTGGACGGAGAAGCCAAGGTCAGTGACTTTAGTGCTTCCGATATCATTACAGCTTATCTGACGCAGATGTTTCTTCTGTGCAGGGAAAACAACATACAGGTGATCTTAGAGCAGACACCGGTCAATGAGACTTCTTATAAAATCTTTACACGGGAGTTGAAAGATCATTATCGCGGTTATATGGCGAATCTGGTGCAGGAGTTTCCGGATGTGCTGTTTTACCCTGATTTTTACTGTTATCCGAATGACTGCTTCGGGGATGCGGATCACCTGAATAAAAAGGGCGTGGAGGCTTTCTGTGGATACTTGAAAGAAAAGTATCCACAGCTATAGGGGCAGAATGCAATCGACAGGAATTCTGTCTATGATCTGTCGGAAAACAAAAAAGGACTTGCAGAATTTTGGCAGGTGTGCTAGTATGTACTCACATGCTTTAAAGCGTTGAAGCATGAAAGAGAAAAGAAAGGAAGTAGATTACAATGGCACAGAAGGGAAACTTGATGACAGTTCGTACTGACGTCAAGGTATTAGATGCAACAATCAGAGACGGAGGACTGGTGAACGGCTTTTATTTTACGGATGAGTTTGTAAATGAACTGTATCGTACAAATGTAAAAGCGGGCGTTGACTATATGGAATTCGGCTATAAGGCATCTAAGGATATGTTCGATGTCAATAAATTCGGCAAGTGGAAATTCTGTGATGAAGACGATATCCGTGCGATCGTGGGAGATAACAACTCTGATCTGAAAATTTCGGTCATGGCAGATGTAGGCCGCTGCGATTACAAAAAAGATATCATTGATAGAAAAGACAGCGTGATCGATATGGTACGTGTGGCAACATACATCAATACAATGCCTGCAGCGATCCATATGATCGAGGATGCAAAGGAAAAAGGATACGAAGTTACCTGCAATATCATGGCGATCTCCAATGCGCAGGAGGCAGATCTGGATACTGCACTGAAGATGCTGGCAGAGACAAATGTAGATGGTGTATATCTGGTGGACAGTTACGGTTCTCTCTACCCGGAGCAGATCCGCGCTCTTTCCGACAAATATGTGGATGCAATGGATGCAGCAGGCAAATATGTCGGAATCCATGCACACAACAACCAGCAGCTTGCTTTTGCCAATACGATTGAATCTATGGCAAGAGGGGTAAGTCTGCTGGATGCTACGATGAGTTCCATGGGACGTGGTGCAGGTAACTGTGCAATGGAACTGTTACTTGGCTTTTTGAAAAATCCGAAATACAATTTATTCCCGGTACTGAAATTTGTGGAGACACAGATGATGGCACTGAAGGAGCAGGGAGTTGTCTGGGGCTATGATATTCCATACTTCCTGACAGGCAGATTAAATCTTCATCCATCATCAGCAATCGACTGTATGAAAGCCGGCAGAACGGATTACACAGATTTCTATACAGAGCTTTTGGACAGAAGCTGATTTTGTAATAGAAGAAAGAGAGAAAGAGTGAAGAAGGGTAGTGTATGCTATCCTTCTTTTTTGTATAGGAAATTTCTTTGTCATTCCTATACAGTAAAAGCAAGCAAGCTTGCAAAAATACGCGCAGTTCACAGATTTTTTATTTGCGTAATGCCTCTAAACACATTAAAATGATGTCGGGGTCAAAATCCCCGATGTCTCATTACGTAAAATTGTGGAAGTACCTAGTACAGCGGTTTCAAAATAACCGGACCTAACTGCTTGTATATTTTCCCGATAGCACATGTCAAAAATCCTCAGCGTAGCCCGCTACGCCTACGTTTTTTGACATGCACTCTCAGAAAAATATACTTCGTATTTAGTCCAGTTATTTGTGAACCGCTATACTAGAAATAGGCACTTCCGCTTTTTTTATGCTTATAAAGTTTGATTGACTATTGATTGACTACAAACAAGCACACATGATTAAAAAGCAAGGGGAATTGAAACTACCTATATTACGATTAAGAAGAAAGAGTAAAAGTATTTGCTCATGTTGGAAAGAATGATATAATGATAGACAAAGACAAATTTGAATTTTTGCATGAATTTGGAGAGAACATCGTGGGAAGAAATTTTGATTTGATAAAGAAAAACTTGATTTCATTAGGCTATATTGTTAATTGCTTTGAAACTGTTTCCGAAGCAGCTAACTATATAAATTCCCAAATTGATAATCAAACTGTAGGATTTGCAGGTTCTATGACATTAGAAAAGATGGGACTTTTTGAAAGTCTAAGTACACATAATCAAGTGTTTTGGCATCATAGGATACCGGAAGGAAAAACAAGTAAAGAGGTTCGTCTAGAGGCAAACGCAGCATCCATATATATTACGTCAGTAAATGGAATTGCTGAAAGTGGTGAAATTGTCAACATAGATGGAAATTGTAATCGTGTTGCATCCATATTTTATGGGCATGAAAAGGTTTATTTTGTCATAGGTGAGAACAAGATTGAGAAGGATTATGACAGTGCATTGTACAGGGCAAGAAATATTGCAGCTCCGTTAAATGCCCAAAGGCTAGGAGTCAAAACGCCTTGTGCAATAAAAGCGGACAAATGTTATGATTGTAAAAGCCCGGAAAGAATATGTAGAGGACTTTCGGTATTATGGGAAAAACCTATGACTGGCGAATTTGAAATAATTCTAATACATGAAAACTTGGGATATTAATAAACATTCAGTAATACTGAGAGACGAATTTGAATTTTTATTTCAGTTAATCCAGTCGTTTAGACTTGATTATATAAAGCAAAGATAAAAACGCAACGTATGTAGCATGCATGCCAGAGCCGGTAGGTAGCCCGGCCGTCCTGATTATTCAGGGTAAGTAACCTGCCCCTCCGGGTTGTCCGTTCTTTGCTCATCTCAATCAATAAGGAGGGATTGTCATGGGCGAAGTAACAGGCAAGCTGACGGTGTTCTTTGAAGAACCATTTTGGGTAGGCGTATTTGAAAGGTACGAGGACGGGAAATTGTCTGTAGCTAAGGTAACCTTTGGTTCAGAACCAAAGGACTACGATATCAACAAGTTTATCTTAGGGCATTATTATAGTTTGCAATTCAGTCCAGCTGTGGCAGCTGTTGTTATGGAGACGAAAAAGAATCCAAAGAGAATGCAGCGTGATGTAAGAAAACAGATGCAGGAAAAAGGCATTGGAACAAAATCACAGCAGGCTCTGAAAATGCAACAGGAGCAGAACAAGCATGAGCGCAAAGCCAAATGCCGTGAACAGAAACTGGCTGAGACAGAGCGAATGTTTGAACTGAAACAGCAAAAGAAAAAAGAGAAGCACCGAGGTCATTAAGACCTCGGTGTGTTCTCGCACAAATTACAGTTGATATTTCACTTATTTTAGGAAATTTAATAACTGTTATAGTTGATTATCAAATTCCTCACAAACCCTTGAAAATACTAAGTTTGTAGCAAGTGAACTTTCCCTTACTCTTTCCC
>ERZ827150.472-NODE-472-length-59214-cov-18.194036_pt1 | contig 59214 bp, 90 predicted proteins | sample MGYA00519779_ERZ827150 | MGnify/ENA primary metagenome ERZ827150 (study PRJEB31778, sample SAMEA3449267) | human gut metagenome | biome: human gut; feature: human-associated habitat; material: faeces | place: United Kingdom | collected 2010/2012 ...
CGCCACGGCGGCAGCGATCTTGTCATTGAGCGTTTTGGCGCTGAGGGTGCCGTCCTCGTCCACGTCCAGATAGTCGCCCACCTTCACGCCGCCAAGCACGGCAGCAGTGGCGGGGCGAAGGGGCATGTACTGTTCAAGCAGCTTCCTGATCTGGTCCTGCGTCAGGTAGTCTGACAGGTCCACCTCTTTGCGGGTATCGACCCACACGCCGGTGTCACCGTCCCACGTCCAGATGGTGTCGGTCGTGCCGACCACTGCCCACCAGCCATTTTCGCCCACCGGCACAGCAGCCTTGAGGGCTTCCGGCGTGGCGTACCACCCCTGTGCACCGATGGTGATGGTGCGGACCTGCTCAAAGTATTCTTTTGTGCCCTGCAAATAAGTAGCAGACTGAGATTCCGAACGCTTTGAATTGGTTTCGCTTGTCTTGGCAGCAGCAGCAGACAAAGCTGCATTTTCAGAGTCTGCTTTTACAATTGCAGAAACATCTTTTGCGGCATTTTTTGCAGCCTGTTCTGCTTTTGCACGTTCTTCCGCAGCGGAATTTGCCGCAGAGACGGCTTCCTCTTTTGCGTTGATGGCACCTGCAACTGTACTCAGCTCATTTAAAGTGGATGCGTTGATTGGTGTGCCGTCCTTTATAGGTTCGTCGTTTCGGACGAGCGTTACAACTTCAGACGACCCATCCTCACGGACTAACGTCCACCTGCCAGGATATTTTGATATGCGGTCTTCAAAAACCATATTGGTCCTCCCCAGCCATGTATTCGCCAGAAAAAGTAACGTAAGTTTTGGCGATTGATTCTATGTCTGACAAAATGCTTTCAAGTTGGTTCATTGTCTCGAATCCGAGCCTATCCATAGACGTAGGTGTCGGCGCAGTTTTGGCGTCCCCTGAGTTTTTAGAACGAATAGATTCGATATTCGACAGCCACCTAGTAGCATCTGACGTGGTAAGATACCCGTTTATGTTCCAGTTCGTCTTGACATCTACGTCCGCACCAAGAAGTGAAGCAAGCTCGGATATGCCGGTTTCTATTCTCGAAAAATCTCTGTAGTCAAGAGCCCCTTTCATACCGGAAAGCCACTCCGCTTTTTCCTCATCCGTCCAGGTCCCATTCACGGCTTTACCGTAAATGAACTTTAGGCGGTCAACATCGTCTTGGGTTCTGTCTGTAATCCAAATCGCCATAGCCCCTCCTTAAAGCAAAATCTTTTTGCCGTTGCCGACTTTAGTCGTGGACGGAAGCGTGAAAGCAGGGCTGAACTTGTTAGAGCTCCAAGCATTGTACTGCTCTGTGAGGAAAAAAATCCTACCTGCACTAGACGTTCCAAGACTGTAAGTCCCAACGAGTTGGCCCACGATATGGTTTCCATCAAAATCTCGCCATGCAGGGGAACGTGACCATCTGCGGATAAGACGATTGGCGGAATCATCATAAGACTGAACAAAAACATTTCGGGTTTTCTTTGGTAGTACAGAACCTTCTTTTTTGAAAAATGGGTTACTGCCATTTACATAAACATCTGCGTTTTTGTCTTCCGGGTCAAACATCTCATAAATAGACGGGAGAAAAACACTGCGAGAAAGCGTTCTGATTTCCGTAGTGCTACCACCTACCGTGTAATAGAAAGAGGTAAGCCCCATTGCGGACTTGACGGTATCGCTAAATCTGTTTTTGTAATCGCCATTCAACAGCCTGTCGATGGAGCTTCCGTCGTATGTATTGACGTGCGTCTGGTTCCACACTGTTTCAGCAAGAGGTTCTTTCCTGATAAGAAGTGTTCTTCCGGGACCATTTAATCCAGGCTCATACTCATGTTTTGCAACAACAAACTCTACATCCGCACCACTTTCTTGAATGTAAACAGACGATCCTTCCGGCATATCCGACAAAGACGGAGCCTGACTGATAACGTTACACTTTGCAGATACGGAAGATACGAAGGCTGTGACTACGGCATCTCCACTGGAAACAAAAGAAATGTCGCAAGCAGAAACGCCGCCTTTATTGGAAACGACGGAAATGGAAACAACGCCGGGAGGAGATGCTTCCCATCCGATTGCCGGGGAATCCTCTGAGGAAGGAACAAGCGTTGCGGTTAAGCGAACGGTCTCTCCAGGAGCCACAAAAACGGAGCCTTTGTCAAGTCTAAGGGCACTCGCGCTTTCCACCATATATCCTTCCATCGTCCCTTTAAAACAGCCATTAAAGGTATACTTGACATCCGTAACGAGAACGTTCGATGCATATCCAAACTGATGGTTTGCTCTAACAAAAGACAACGCATCAATATGAGGGCTTGCACGAAATTCCAAGTTTACCTTTCTTCTGTTAGAAAGAAGTGCGTATGTTTCGGTCAACGCATTTTTTGCGCTAGAAGATACAGATTTCGATACAAGCGGATTATTGATGCTTTGGGTCGCTCCATTCCCACTAGCTCCGGCTGGATAAAAAACGGATTCGTTGCCAACCTTGCACGATACGTTTTTTATTTTTGTCGAAAACGTTATTTCTGGGTATTTAAAGCTATTCAAAAGCGATATTTCCTCGATACCAGACCTCGTGACTGGAACAAGAGGGACACGTTCAATGTGAATGACCCCATCTCTGGATTGGTAAAGAGCCATCCCGGCTGCGTTTGCAGCAAGCTGAAGAATGTCTGCGTTTTTGTAGGAAGAAGTATCGGAGGAAATGTCGCAAGAATAGTTCTTTAATTCTTCCGAAATTTCGTAAGATATCCCGGAAACATCCAGAAGTTCCAATGCATCAAAACACATCTGATACAGCGTTCCGCTCGTGTGCCCGGTATAGATGGAATCTTGGAGGAAAGACAGAGCGTCCCTGGCGTCAAACGACGCCGTTATGCCATTTGCCGGAATTGTCCATCCAGAAAGAAAGAACTTTCCTCCATCAATCCATTCGACCGCATCTCCAATGTCCATGCCGTACTGAACTGAAATCTCCTGACGTTCATAAAGATACCGATAAAGTCCATCTGGATTTACCGGGTTCCAGCGTTGTTCGGAGTTGTCAACAGAAAACGAAACGGAATCTTTGGAAAGCTGCCCAGAAATCGGGTCGCGCTTTGATTCGTGCGTATAAGAAAGCAAATCCGCTTTGTTGAATTGGACACGCAAGCCAAATTCAACTTGCTCCACTCTGGCTCTGCGGCCCTGGATGCACCACTCTAAAATTTCCAGACTGATTGAATCATATCCGGAAATCTCAAAATCTACAGAGGATTCAACAGACTTGTTGTCGTCAACTTGTTTTGTTGCAACAAGATCGCTGCCGTTATAGACCGTCAATTTAAAAGATTTTGCATATTCATTTAAAGCGGACGACCACACGATTATAATTCCGGGGATTCTTTCAGTGTGTGTTTTGCTGAAAGAGAAAGTAATAATCGGATGGTTTGTGTCAGAAACGCAATCCATACTTAAATACCCAGCGTTCTCGTAGGGCTCTGAACCTGGGACCAAAAGTTTGCTCCCGTCAAGGACCCACAAATTAGGTTCTCCGGTGGCATAATTGGCCAAAGAAGCAGAATCCAGGTCTGTGACAGACAACGTGTTGCTGAACAAAGCCTGGTTGGAAGAGCTGGCAATAGCGTCTGCTTGGGCCTTATCGTCAGAGACGTGGTAAGTGATGCGAACAAACATCTCCGGAACAAGTGTTTTGTCGTATTGCTCAAGCCACTTGTTGGAAGGCAGAAAGCCCATGAATAATCACCTCTCTTAAACTTCAACGAGGCTAAGGGCCGCTCCGACCCATCCCATAACGTTTCCGTTGGACGGGGAACGTCTCCACATCCCAGCGGTTCTATCGGAAACATACATTTGCCTTGTCGTGTAGCTTGCAGTCGCTTGGTTGTAAAACCGAACAGTGCAGTAAAAGTTTGTGGTGAACGGCCCGATGACGTCCGCCCACTGTCTTGCGGTAAGATAATTCCATTTTAGGGAAATCTTAGCAACATCGTGCCGCACCACAGACCCAACGACTTTGCCTTGTACGTTTCGTCCAGAATCGACTATAGTGCTTGTTGTAGCGTCGTAGGAGGAAGGCTCAGGCAGCTCTCTGCCATTTACTGTGACGAGAGATTGCATAAAACGTAAACCTCCTTAGTAGCTGTAAACTTCGTCTCCCATAATCTGAAACCCACGTTCAGACTGCCGTTTCTCAACGGACGCAGTGATTTGCTTACCATCAAGGTAAATCTTGAGCTCTTTCCCTCCGGTAAGCTCGTCTCCGTACCGCTGGAAAATGTCAAGGAATGCGTTATAGCAACCATCATGGACGGCACTGCGGAGCTCTGCGGGGCTCGCTCCGCTAGCGGAAGAACTTGGGTAATAGCTACCGGAAGATGTATTGGAGCCATTGGCGGAATCGTAATCGCTCGTGCCAGGGTAGCTCGAGTAGTTATTGTCTACGGACGGGCTGGAGCTTGTTCCGTGCTTTCCAACAAGCGTTCCGACAATTCCTGCGATGGCGGCTGCAATTGCAACGCCACCAGCAATCATGATGACGCCAGTTGGAATACCGAGAGAAGCCAAGACACTGCCGATTGTCTGCAAGATACCCATAAATGCAGCTCCAATTTGACCGATAAGCCCTGCAATGCCAGCAATGATAGACGGGAACTGGCTCAAAACGCCAGAAGAAAGGCCAATACTGATTGCCTTGCCGGATGCCGAGATTGGTCCAATCAAAGCGGAAAAAGACATTGCAATCTTGCTGCCGAGACCTACAACCTGCGTGGAAATTTCTCCAAACTTTGAAGTAATTCCAGCTAAGATATTGTTCCCGACGAGTTTTGCAGAAGAAAATACTTTGGAACCAACGGTCTTAAGAGCACTGGTGAGATTGGAAACCAAGTCGGAAGCGTAGGACTTGACCTGTTTTCGGTTTTCTTCCCCCATTGCCTTCCAGATGATGGCTGCTGTGTTTTCGGCGACGGTTTGGATATCGCCTTTCTTGACCGCATCGATCATGCTCTTAATCGTGCCAATGAAGTCACTCTTGAGGCCGTTGTCGATTTCATTCCACTTTGCGTCAAACGTATTGACCATGTTATCAACAAAGCCGTTTGCAACGTCTGCGCCATAGTCAATCATCTCGTTGCCCTTCTGCTGAACCGCATTTGCCAGATTGGTCATAGCTTGTTCAACGTAAGGAAGTGCTGCAGTGATACCGTTTGCAAGGCCTTGGTCAATAAATTTACCAAAGCGCTCAAACAGAGCGGAGGGAGAGTGAATTTCAGTATCTGTCGTGAACTTGTCAATGATAGCTTTTGCAAGATTTGCCGCAGCGCCTTTTGCGGTTTCAATGCCGCTTTTGATACCATTTACGAGGCCCCGCCAAATGTTTTTGCCTGCTTCAAACATTTTGGAAGGAAGAGAAGCAATAGCATTTGCAACGGCTGTTACCATATCGGAAGCAGCTTTTGCGGCATCTTTTGCCCACGTTTTGATATCATCAATAAATCCACGAACAGCTCTCGCACCGTTTTCGACGTGTTCATCGAGATGTACGAACCATGTAACAACATCCTTTACCCAATTGATAAGGTCAGCAAAACCAAGAACCGCCTTTTCGATGAAGTTACCGTTCATCTGAATATCAAGACGGTCGGTTTCGCTCACTCCATTGGTAATCCATCCGACAAACACTCCGACATCGTGAATCAGCTGAGCAATGCCCATAACGGCATTCTCGATGAAGTTACCGTTCATCTGTAAGTCAAGCCTGTCAGTTTCGGAAACACCGTTCTGAATCCATCCAATAAAAATTGCGAAATCATTGATAAGATTTCCAATGGCTGTAATTGCGCCACCTACAAAATCAGCAACTTTTTCGCCCATAGACTTGAAAGCATTGAACCAGTCCGTTTCCATCTCAAAAGCTTCTTTTTGACTTTCGCTACCAAGACCACGAACTGCAACAGTGATAGCTTCAAAACCAAGAACAGCAAGACCGGCTACAGGATGACCGCTAACAATAAGACCGATGCCCATAAGTGTTGTAATTAAATCACCAACATCAAGATCAAGGCCTTTTACAACGTTAGAGATTGTTTTGAACGCAGAAGAAATGCCCTCCTGCCAACTTTCTGGAATGAGATTCCAGATTACTTGCTTTAAGTTAGAAAAAGATTCTTTCAGGTATTTGATGGATTCTCCGAGTTTTCCATCTGTGAGTGATATATTCCAACCCTGCCTAAGCCCTTCCGCAGCAAGGTAAATCATAGCTCGAACACGTTCAAGGCCTTTTTGGAACGCCTCACTGTTTTGGTATAGGTCAACAAAACGAGCAACCATGATGCCAACAGCGACAGCTGCTCCCATAATGGGAGACTTCCAAAGTTTGAGAATGCCCTCAATCAAGGTTCCGTCGCCTTTGATTTTGCTAAGAGCATCCATCAAAGCGTTGCCAATAGCCCACGTTGCAAATCCGGCAGCGATACCAGCAATCAATGGCGCAAGCTTTTCCAGCTTTGCCTTGATTTCGTCCACGGAGTTGCCAACATAGTTCTTGAACATATCGTAGCCGGACAGGTCTACGTCACCCAAGATGTTGCCAGCAGATGCACCACTGCCAGAGCCGGAACTTTCCTGCGTGGGGTCGATGATGTTCAGCTCATCAAAACCCATCGTGTAGTCCTTGAGGGCTTTGGCGGCTTTCTTTGTCGAATCGGCTGTGTTATCCATTGCGTCACCAATGCCACCAACGCTGTCAGCGCTTTTAGTGAAATCAGTGAACACGACCTTCACGCCCATCAGCTTTGCCACCCACTCAACAAATTCTCGAATGAGCTGAACAGCGGCAATCAGCGGGGGGAGAATGGCTTTCAGGGCAGGGTAGAGCAGAGAACCAACAGACTTCGCTAGCATATCAAGCTGAGCTTTCAGAATCTTAATCTGGTTTGCAGGGCTTTGGATGGTCTGTGCAAGGTTGCCCTGCACGTTGGCAGTCTGCTTCATAATGGCAATGTAACGCAGAACCGCCTTATCTGCCTGAGACAGGCTAGAAACCTGTTTGTTAAAGCCCAAAGCAAGGAGTTCCTGCTGTAACCGCGCCTGAGACAGGTCGATGCCCAAACGGCGAATAGGCTCAATCTCACCAGAGATTGCGGAGGACATTGCAGTAAAGGTCTCTGCAACGTCCTTGTTCCAATAGGAGCCTTCGTCATAGGCAAGCTGGGTCAGATTCTTAGACAGAATGTATGCTTTGTCGCTGGCCAGACCAAACGAAGTGCCCAAGCTCTGGATGGTAGCCATGTAGGTCATCGCTTTGGTCGGGTCAACGCCAAGAAAGCCCTGCATCTTGCTAATGAGCGTATCAGCTTCACCGCTCAAATTGCCCATAGCATTATGAAACAGGTCTGTTGCTTCATAGAAATCGTTAAACTTCGCAACCGCGTTGCCAAGATACTCAGCAATGGCTTTCAGCGAGACCAGCTTTGCCATGTTCCGCATAAAGCCGTTCATCTGATTGGACAGGCTGAGATAGCTCTTGCGCTGCTTTTCGTTGGCAGCAGTCACACGGTTTGCTTGTGTAACCACCTTGCTCAACTGCGGAGGGAGCTTCGCAAAAGCGTTTCCTACCTTATCCAGTTGAGATGCAAGGGGAGTGAGCGAGGTGGAGATGCTATCACAAGCAGTCTTGAACTTATTGAGCGTGTCTGCATCCAACTTATCATTGATAGATGGGATTTTAGCAATGGCGTTCATTGCACTGCCAACCGCTTTCAATCCAGAAGCATCAAGGTTCTGCAAGGGCTGTAATTCGCTTTTCAACGATTCCAGCTTTGCGCTTAAACCAGTAAAATCAATTCCAGAAACATCAATGTTTGACATCTTTTCGATGTTCTTAAAAATAGAACCAATGCCTTTGGATGCAGACTTCAGCCCAGCGATAGAACCAGCTAGTTTATCAAGGCTATCGCAGACGGCAGAAACATTGCCCTTAGAACGAAGATTGGCGATAGCGTTAGCCAATTTATTGATGTTAAGCTCTGCGCCCTGCGACTCCGCAGAGATCTCTACGGATAAGCTCGTAATATCAACATCAGCCATCACTACCACCATCACTTTCCATCATAGAGAACATCATTCTCTTGATTCGCTCCTGCGCCTCAACTGCGCGTTGGTATTCATACTCGTCTTTCTCCTTTTGAGTAAGGGGAATCGGTCTATCCATGTACTTGATGGGGCTAGACCCTTTCTTTCGGAACATATTGCCAACCGTAGAGGAAAGCGCAGATGCCATGTAAAAGCCGTTTCTCCATGCTTCCGTGTTGGCTCTGCGTTCCCGCAGCTCCTCTGCGTCACGGTAGACCTTCGCCAGCCAGACATCGCCGTACCAGAACTGGTCGTAGGTCATGCCGATGGAGATGTAATAGGCTTCTACATCGTGGAACAGCTTGGAGAAGGAGAATGGTTCCCCCTCTCCGTCTGTTTCCTGAGATTGTGCAGTTACACAATCTCCCACGTTGCGTTTTTTGCGGTCTTGTCCTCAGTGTCAGTTGCCAACAGGGACTTGGAAGCATCCATGAACATCTCAAGCAGAATGCCCATCAGGTCTTCCTTATCCTCGATGTGCTGGAACATCTCGTCCACGACCTTGCGCTTGATGCCCTCGTTCCGTGCGATGAAAGCACCATAGAACAGTGCACGAGAGTTGGACAGCAGATTGGTCATCTGGGTGTACTGGCCAATCTGAAAGCCTGCACGTTCGGTAGCTTCCACGCTGTCACGGGTGAAAGTCAACTCGTAAGTGTTCTTACCATCGGGGGAATGAAAGTTGATAACCTTAGCAGCCATAATAAATGCTCTCCTTTATAAATAGGAGCAGAACTAAATCCGTTGTTCAGTTCTGCCCGGTTTGATTGATTCGATTTTTGCGGTTTAGCCGCCATTGACAGTCAGGGTCTCGCTGAACTCAGGCTTCTTGGTGAAGATGCAGTTGATAGTCATTTCCACAACCTCGTCCACGCCAAAGCCGGACAAGCCAACCTGATGCATACCCTGCCAAGTGAAGCCGGAGCCGTCCTGCATCTTCAGGGCGTAATACTTCACGGTGTTGCTCTCGGAAGTCTCATCATAGCCAGCGGCCTTGACCTTCTTGTAGTCAGTCTTGTTGTAGTTGGCAGTAAAGGACTTGGTGTCGCTCTGGATGATGCCAAAGATGTTGACCTGCATAGGGTCAGACAAGGTAGTGGCATCCAGAAGGTTCGGCTCGGAGATCAGGTCGGGCACATCCTTGATGTCGCACAGCTTCGTCAGAGCGGTTGCGCTGTCGCCACAATACAGGGTGGTATTCAGACCGGAGATAGCAGTACTCATAGAATGTTTACCTCCTTAGTTTCGGTAAATCATTCCGTCCTCTCCGATTGTTGCCCCGTAGCTGCAATCAATCCGATAGACGGAATTGTTATACAGCCCATTCAACGGGGCAAACGACTTGCGATAAAATTTAAGCGGTTCAAGAACAGAATCCACGATTCCAACAATGGAGCGTGCTTCTGCAATGCGCCCGGTATCCTTATTGGAGTAGACACGCACACGCAGGGAAACGGCGGCGTACTTGCTGTAACCAGCAGAATCGATGTGTACAGGAAGATTGCTGTTTTCCTCTATCTGCACACACGGAAACTTTTTGACGTTGCTGTCATTGATTTCACCAGTGACGAAAATGCCGGGAACTTGCTTTCGCAGTTCCTTAGCAACAGCCGTGAAGATAGAATTGAAATAATCGATCAACTATTCCAAACCTCCCTCCACGTTGCTTCGACTTGAGAAGCCATTTCCTCAACAGCTCCCCACATAGCCATAGCTGGCTCGTTGCCATCGGTGTAATTCAACTGGCCTTTACCATCTACCTGTTTGACAGGCGTACCGGCATTGCCAGATTCTCCGTAGTAGTACCACCTGCGGTTTGCGCCTTGCCCTTTTCCGTATGAGCCGTGTGCACCAACACCGGGCGGTAGTTCACCGCCATACCCGTTGTGATGTGCGCCAGTGCCAAATTCGATAAAGGCAACTGCTTTGCCCTCTGCAACGATGGTGCAAGTCTTGTCTTTTTGGTTGACATGACATTTCACGTCATTGGAGCCAGCGTATTCCGCATTAGCGAAACGCACCTTTGCGACTTCAAACCCCAACCACGAAAGACGAAAAGCAAGCGCTCTAGCCTTTCTGTTCAGGGTGGTCTTGTACTCCTGTATCTGACGTTCCGCATCACGAAGTCCGGCATCGCTCAGCCTCACTTTAATTTTCATTTGTAGCCACCTCTTTCAGCGCATACAGCGTATCCGTGATATGCTCTGCGACCTTGACCACAATGTAATTGAAGGGCTTTGAAACGTCCGTCTGAAACCAGACGTGCGTACCTTCATAAAGCGGTGTGTTGTGCTTTTTGCTGGACGAGCTGACAACGTAACTGTAATCCGTGAACGCTCCAAAAGGGTTTGCTTCCGCAGAACCAGTAGGAGGGCTGACATTCAGCATCAGCTTTGCAGGCTCGCTCCACGATTCGTATGCGGATTCACCGGTCTCGTTTCCCCACTCGTCCACAACAGGCGTTTTCTCGCCAACCGGGTTTGAATACCACAGCGGGCGTTTATCCAGCGGGCTACCATTGAACATCAGCCGATAACACCTACTCTCGGAACTACTTCATTCAGCAGGGACTGCGCCACATCGGAGCTTTCCCACACACGAGTAATGCCATTGTTGGTGTAGCTCGTCTGTCCGTTTGCACCGATGTGGTTATACAGTTCCGCTGCAATTCGTATCTGCAATGACTGATACTGCGAGGGCAACTCGTCCGGTCTGTTGCCGAAGGGGTAGCCCTGTGCAAATATCTTGTCTTTGGCAAAATCAAGCAGCAGGTCGAAGAGTGGGTAGTCCTCGTCCGTGATTTCACGGTCAAGTGCTGGGGCAATGTACTGCCCCAGCTTGACTGCCGCTTCGGAATACTGGTCTCCCATGCTGCTTTCCTCCTTTCGCCTTAGTAAGCCTTGATACAGTACACAGCGTCCATGCGCTCAAAAGACGGCAGGACGATTTCAGAAGCATAGACGTTGGCGTTGACCGGGTGAACGGTCAGCTCAGTGGTGATGGCAACGCCAGTGTTCACGATGGACACGGATGCACCAGACTGACCAGACAGCAGGTCGGCTTCCTCAGGGGTAGTGCCGTACCAAGTGCTGCCCAGAGCACCGGAAGGAGCAACCACTACCATGCCATCAGGCAGGTACTTCTCACTTGCGCTGTATTGGTCTGCCTTGAACATCTTGTCGTACAGATGGATGGTCAGACCGGTTGCAGATTCAATAATCTGCCGTGCTTCAGCATCCAGCAGAACGGCGTTTGCCTTTGCAGTGACCGTCATGAACCGATTCTTCACCTCGTCCGCAGCAATCATGTTGCGGAAGGTGGCAGTGTTCATGTATACCTCAGTCACGACCTCGCCCACGCTTGCCAGAACAGCATCCTTTGCGGCGTTCAGGTCGGCAATGGGGGTGGCGGTGGCGACGTTCCACTTAGACTTCGCAGCAGAGACTTCCTTGAAATTGGTGTTCTTCCAAGTGCCGTCCGGGTCGTAGTTGTAAGTGTAGTTCACGCCGTTTGCCTTGATGGTAATACCAGGAACGCCATTGGCGGGAGCCAGAAGCTGCCAGATCATGCGCTCAGGCACGATGCGTGCGCCAGTGATAAGCTGAGCGGTGTCATCGTACAGACGGTTCATCACATCACGGGCATAGGGGTCATTGCTGTCCAGAACACGCAGGATTTCCTGACGGTCTTTCTCGCCCAGATGATAGCCCTCACGGAAGAACGGCATCTCGGTCTCATCGAACTTGAAGCCCTCACGGATGCGGAACGTAGCCTTTGCGTCAAATGCGCTGGGCATCAGGGACACGCCCACGCCCTTGTGGCCACGCAGCCACTTCAGGTCGAGACCAGCTTTCTTTTTGGCGGGGAACAGTGCGTCAGACGCAAAGGGCATCGCATTGGTGGGGTCATTCGTCCAATAGGCGGCAATCGCAGCCGGGGCAAAGACTTTCTTAAGATTCAGTGCCATGTTGTTTTACCTCCTATTAAGCGTTCACGCTGATGTTGTCACGGCAGAAGATGCCGGGGACGGCGGTCTTGAGTGCCTTGATTGCGTCAGCGTCAAAGGTGAAGCTGGAGCTTGCCGCCGCCTTCTTGGTGTCGATAACACCACGAATCAGCAAAGCGGCATTGGGGTTCTCTGCCGGGTCAACGTCATACAGCAGGATGCCGTCAGCGTTGATGGTCTTAGAACCAGTTTCGCCAGCAGCAACAGCTTTCTTGCCAGCCAGCGTCATGGGATAGCCAGCCTTAACCGCGGCGGCTTCGGTCACGATAAAGGGGATGGCGGTGTAGTCATTGGAAGCAAGGATGGTATCGTTGATTCCGTTGACCGTGTTTCGGGTAAACTTCATGTTTTCCTCCTTGTTAATGGAAAGCACTCATTGCGTCACTCGATGCCTTAGAAGTGTTTGCGTTCTGCTGTGCAAGGCTCTTAGCAAACGCCACACCCTCGCTGTCAGAGCCGCCCTTGCCATCCGCACCCGGAGGTGTGGGCATATCCTTCAGCAGAGAAGCCTTGTAAGCGGTGTCGTGGGCGGTCATAAACTCCGACTGGAACTTAAACACCTTGTCCATGTCACCGTCAGCCAATGCAGACGCGGCCTTGTTGGCAAGTTCAGCGTCATAACCCTGTGCAACGAACTTCTCACGGTAGGATGCAAGGGTCTTTTCCTTGACAAGGTTCTCTTTGTCGGCAGTCAGGGCTTCAATCTGCTTCTGCATCTCTGCCAGCTTGTCAGCCTGTTCCTGTGCGGCATTCTCGTCATCGGTGCGCTTTGCCTTGAGCTGCTTCTTGTACTCGGCAGCTTCGCCATTTGCTTTCGTCACGGCGTTGCGCAGCTTCTCAACCTCTGCGCTAGGGTCTGTAACCTTTTCAAGCGCAGAAATGATTTCATCGGCGGTCATGCCCTCTTTATAGGCATCACCAAGCAACACATTGAGTTTCATATTGTTAATTTCCTCCTGCGTTTTTTTTACCGTTGCTTCCCTGCAACGCTGCGAAATTTGTATCCCGGCTTCCCTGCCGTGTTTATAGCAAAGGGTTATTCGCCCTCTGTTTCTTTGTTAGTATTCTCAGGCTGTTCATCAGTCGATGTTTTGTCGGCATCAACAAATTGTTTCGCCTGTGGCTCTTGCGGCTTCGGTGCTTTCCCATCCTCGCCCAGCTTTCCAGCAGCAATCAGGAAAGGCTTGCTCATTTCATAAGCAGCCTGCGGGTCGGGGAACAGACCGGGCGTGGTGAACGCCAGCTGCGGGTCAATCGGCTGCTGAATCATCTGTGCGAAAATCTGAACTTTGCTCTGCTGGTTATCGTACTGACGGCGTGGCAGTTTGATGTTGATGTCACTTGCCATCAGCTTAGAACCAGCCGTATCACGCAGGATTTTGAGCATTACAGACAGGCTCTGACGCTCAGCATACTTGAACATATTCTCGTACTGCTGTGCCCTTGCTTCGGTGTGGTTCCAGCCGTTGCGGACGATGACTGCGCCCACGTTGTCGGACGTTGCGTTCTCACTGCCAGTGGCACTAGGCATGGCAGTCAGACTACGGTACACGTTCAGCATGGAATCAAGCAGGGTCTGGCTCTGCTGCTGGTCAAGCTCGTTTGCAATCTGAGAAACAGAAGCGGGCAGACCAGAAGTGGATTTCAGACACATTGCGCCAAGCTCTTTTACTTGGTCGAGAGCATCCTTGTCTACAAGGCAGTTGGTGAACACCATGATGGACTGGATGAACTGCGCCACGCCGTCCAGACGGTTGCTTTCAAGGTCGTTGATGGAATCCAGCACAGGGATAGCCGGTTCAAACAAACCCATACGCTCCGGGTTCAGCTTGTATTCGACCATCGGCAGCATTCCGAGAGAATGGTTCTCCGATTTCGTAACCTTGCCGTTGTCGATTTCAAAGTACTGGTTTGGCGTATATACGCAAATCAGGTCGTTCAGGTCGTTCTGATAATTGCGTGGGATGTGCAGCACGTTGGCGATGGGCTTGTGTCCAATACCGGAGTTGTAAATCACATACGCCATATCCGGGTCTGGAACGTCCACCAGAAGGGGCGTTTCGTCAGGGTAGTTGCCGTTGTACCCCTTGTCAGGGAGAACAATGCGGTATCCCTGTCCACATTCCAACATCCACTGCCAAAGCCGCCGATCAAGCGCATCCTTGCCCTCATACTGCAAGGCATTGGACAGGCGGGCAATTTCCTCACCGTCACCAGTTGCCGTTTCAGACCGCACATAAGAGCAGGGAGTGCCGCTCATGTAGCCGGTGTAGAAGCCAACGCACTCGTTTGCGTGGTTCTCTACAATGCGATTTGTGATTTCAGCGTGGTACTCCTTCGTGCGATGGAGGACAGGCTGGCTACCCAAGTAGTAGTTGTGCAGAAAGCGAATCTCGTTCTTGTTCAGCAGATGAATAGACTCCGCCTTGCCCATAACCACTTTCAGCACGTTCGATCGATTGATTTCCGTCTCCGGTGTTTCAATTGGTCTACGTCCGGTCAGTGGATTATTCAAAAAGCCGTCAACGACTATCTGATATTCAGCCATGCGTTCCTCCTTTCTGGCAAAATAAAAAAGCGCAGCAAGACAAACCTATTAAGGTCTATCTCACTGCGCCAAAACTGCGCTTCAAAAGCTATTTACTTTTCCGGTGGATGGATGATTTTTACCCATCCTTCCCTTGTGTCTCCTTCAATAACACCCTTGCATCTGTCGCACTTGAAATGATATCGTCCATCCACTTCGCCAAGATAGCGGTTGCAGCGGACGTTCTTATAGATTGGGTTTTGCCTGATACAAGGGCAACAGATTCTAACTAGCATGAGCGCTCCTTTCGTTGGATTTCTGGAAACAGGCTGTTAAGCACAGACCTGTCAGAAGCTACTGGGAAACTATTCGCACTTCCAGCCGTGCTATTCTTCGCCCGAAGAAAACCATTGCAGCCTTTACATTCAGTTGTCAGACAGACGTAAAACGGGTAAGCTGCAATTTTGGTGCTGCATAATGGATTTGAACCAATGTATGTCCGGTTATGAGCCGGATGCTCTAGCCGTACTGAGCTAATGCAACATAGAAGCCCGGCTTGATTGGTTAACCGCTGCTCTTTGCAATGTCATGCCTAAACATCACATCGAGAGCCGGGAATAGCAGTGGAGGTTTTGGAGAATAAATCCATGCAAAGCTAGGTAGTTGGTTGTGCTGCGTAACGGAATCGAACCGTTGCTTGCCAGCCATGGGGGAGACAGACTGGCATTCCCCTTACAATTGGAAACGCAACATATAAAGCCCGGTGAAGGCGAAAGAGTGAGAAAACCTCCACCGGTGAAAGGAGGAATATGCCTATTGACGCCCAAGCAAGTAAAAATGACAAAACCTTGCTGCGCTGGGCTATTCCTTAGAGGAAGCTGCAAATCTTCCTGCGTACATTATAAGCCTTGTCAAGTGGTGAAATCAAATAAATAGACCCAGCGAACACAATATATTGTGTTTTCAATCAAAAAGGCCTCTTGACAGGCTCAATTTTACTGATTCCGTTATACAATTCATCGGCAAGCTGTGCCAGACTATCCGGTGCATCATCGTGCGGAACTTTGCCAAGCTGCGTGAACATTGTCACTTGTTCCATGAACGCCTTGTACTCTTTCGACTGGTGCTTTTCGTCAAGGAAATAGAACCGTTTAATGTCCGGCGCATACTGGATAATTCTAGACAGCTTGCTCTGCCCACTGGGCGCACGTTGGCTACGGACAGAGCAGTGATAGCCTTGCTGACGGAGCTGGCTGTCTACCACGTCACAGTATTCATCACCGCCGTTGTTGGCTTCGCCACGCACCACGTTGATTTTGTGCTGGATGATTTTGCCCACGACTTCCGGTCTAGTCACGGTCTTATCGCCGTTGTTGAACACAAGGTCAGGAATGAACACAGCATCACCGTACACATAAGCGATAGGACAGGCTGTGAAGTCACCGCCGCCCCATGCAATATCCATAACCATAAGCTTGCGATCAGGCTCTCCATCAGGCAAAACGCCATTGAAATACCGTAGTTCATCGGCAGGGAAGAGCAAACCTTCACGCACATAGGGCTTACCCATGTACTTTGCCCACCATGTTGCATCGTCAATGCTGGCTTTCATATCGGCATAGTAGGCATCGTCAAATCCCACACCGTAGTCATAATTGAAGTTGCTATGTCCGTTCTCGTCCACCGCAGGAATCACCCGGAAACGGTACTTCGGGTTGTCTGCATACTGGTTCTGGATGCGCCCCAGAGGGTCAAGCACGTTCCAGCGTGTACCGACCATCAGTTCCAATGCGCCTTGCTTTTTGCGGTCTTTCAGCTGGTTCAGATAGGCATCGTACTTGTTATTCAGACGTTCAACGTTCAGACTTTCCTCCAAGTCCTCAATCAAGTCATCGCTGTACAGAACGCCACCCTCGCCGATTTCAACAGCACCAGTAAGCGTACCGCCAATAGAGCGACAGGTCAGGGTCGGGAAGCGCTTCTTTCGGTTCAGGTCAACGCTTTCGTCCTTTGCACTTTTGTCCACAAGCTGAACGTCAGGGAAGATTTTGCCCCAGTTGTAGGTCACAGGGTCGGTGATGATGGACAGCACTTCGCCGTAGAAGCCGTTGGTCAGCTTGTCAGAATGTCCGCTCATAACCGATGCAACGTCAGGACGGTTGCCCATCAGCCATGTGATGAAGAATATACAGAGGGTACTGTTATGAGTAGGAATCAGCCGCTTACCAGCGCAGTACACGCCGCCCTCAACCTGAATGCAGTTGCCCTGCTTCGGCTCGATGCGCTCAAACCCACAAAATGCCACACGGCGAGGTTTGGAGAACTCCTTTAGCTGCTTGCGAGGAACAACGCAAGGGATAGGGCAGGTAGGATTAAAGGAAATGACATACACTACTTTTCTACCTTGAATGCCACTAGAAGAAAGACATGGTTCATGCTCGGAAACAGAGCAACGCCATCCAAACGTAGAAACTAATGTAATAAAATCGTCCTTTAAGCGAAATTCCGTTGTCGAGAAATCGTATCGGTGTTCTTTTGCTCTTAATGAGCCATCCGTGTCTAGCAGTCCAGCCAATAGCTCCATACGCTGTGAAATGCTAGCAGTGAAATATTCTTCTGGAATATGTTTGACGCATCTATGATACGAATAGCACATACCAACTTTTTGCAAATCAAATCTAAGCCCATCAAAACGGAAGTGCTCAACGCCTGTCGTTTTATGAACATCATGCCATTTTATAGAGTAACCATCGCTTATAACACGTTCTATTATGCACCTGTCTTGTTTTGATTCATATAAAAGGCCATCTTGATTTGAACCATCGCCAAGCCATGCCCCCAATGTGTATGGGGGGACGGGAAGTTTTTTGTATTCTCCATCGACAAAATTCTTAAACAGCGCTTGATAGTGATACCGATGCTTTCTTGTGTTTTCAACGCCTGTTTGGTAATCGGGTATCATCTGTTTGGTCTCGATTACATCGAATCTGTTCTTGTGCCGGTTATAAATAGGCCATTCGTGGTTTTCATGGCAATCAATGTAAGTGCCATCAGTAAAATAGCAGCGCACGTCAAGCTGACACTTAGGCGAAACAGCCAGCACCTTCACAAACTGACCTTTCGGGCTGATAACTTCATCGCCGACCTGTAAATCGCCGTGATTCTTCCAGCCACTTCTCGTTAGAATCGGCGTGTCATCACTCAAAGCCTTGCCTGTGCGAGGCGGTTGGCTAACCCCCAAGAACTCTATCTTGTGGTTAAACAAATCTTCCAAATCACGAACCAGCGTCAAAAGCACCCTGCGTCTCGGCTGGTAGAACTTCTTCTCCGGCGCACGGTTCCATTCAAGGTAGATGCAATAACTGTCAAACACATCCTTTGCTTCAAACAGGTACGTCCGGCCGATAATGTCATAGACCTTCGCCACGTCCTCGCCTGTTTTCATCTTGCCCATCATGGATGCGCAGACGGAACGCAACTCACCAGAGTATTTGTAGGCATTGAACCGCTTGTCCTGAGACAAAGCGTCCCTCAGGTTCACCACCGCCTGAAACCAGTCCTCGTAGACCTGCGCTTCGGTCGGATTCTGCTTTGCATACGCTTTGATGCTATCAATGATAGCGATACACTGCTTTGGCTGCATAAAAAAATAGGCACCCCCTACCTGAAAATGTAAAGAGTGCCTACAACTGCACAAAAATCAAATATTCGGTTTTATAATGCTGTTTTTGGAAAATTATTTACTAAAATTCGTTTTAACGGATAGAATGTGCGGTTTATTTGACTTCTTCTGCAAGCTGGTTGAGCCTGCGTTTCAGTTCGTCCGCATCGTAGTACAAAGCGTCTGCGATGGCATTGAGAATATCAGGCTTGTCGGTGTAATCGCACAATGTTTCAATCAGTTTCAAGCTCTGATCTGACAATTTTACGGGTTTCATGTTGATTTCCTTTCGGTTTTATTCTCCAGCTTTGAAATTGTAAATGGGCTTAATGTGTTTTACAATATCAACTGTTGGGGAGATTGCGTTGATAATTTCCTGCGATGGCTTATATGCCATCGGGCATTCATCCAACGTGGATTCATCGGCTGACGTAGTATAAATTCCGTTCATCTGCTTTTTATATTCCTCAACGCTGAATGCTTTTTTAGCCGCTGTTCTGCTATATAGTCTGCCAGCACCATGCGGAGCAGAGAAATTCCAATCAGGATTGCCCTTGCCAACACAGATAAGGCTTCCGTCTCTCATATTAAGAGGAATAATCAACTTCTCACCATCTCTAGCGGAGACAGAACCTTTTCGGATAATATCATCTGATTCGTCAATATAGTTGTGTACGGTTTCAAAGAAAGACGCATGGGTTAGCATGGAATTGATTCCAACACCGTCTAAAATGGTATGCATGATTCTTGCTCTATTCATCCTTGCAAAAGCCTGACAAATTCGCATATCATTAAGGTAGGAATCACGTTCTTTGCCTTCAAGATAGCACAGTTCATTCGGAATATCGGGGAACTGAACATCCAATTCTTTAATTTTTTGCGAGATTTCTTGTTCACGACCCTGCGCTTTCAGTTCTGCAATCACACGTTCCGTAGCTTCTTTTCTTTTGTTCTTTCCTTTGATATTTGAGATAGCTACATTTTGATGATACTCTGCGACTTGCTTCCCAAGATTTCGGCTTCCAGTATGGATAACAAGATACTGGTTTCCCTCTTCGTCTTCGTCCAGCTCAATAAAATGATTACCGCCGCCCAAAGTACCCATGCTGCGAAGAATCCAGTCAACATTATGTAGGCTATCTTTGCAGTCAAGCTGACTAAGGAAAGAATCCGACATTTTCTGCGATTCGTGAACATTCATTCCAGCCGGAACTCGTTCTCTGATTACTTTATCTAACTTTTTCGGGTCAATGTGTTCAATTCCAAGCTCAGCGACAAGCATTCCGCAACCAATGTCCACACCTACAATATTTGGAATGACTTTTTTGCCCAAGTTTGCCGTAAACCCAATTACGCACCCGGAACCAGCATGAACGTCTGGCATAATGCGAATTTTGCATCCGTCAACAAAGCTCTGATTACAAAGCGTTAAAATCTGCTCAGATGCCTTATCTTCAATATTGTCAGTGAACACCTTTGCGGACGCATATTTTCCGTCAATCGTTTTCAATGTATTCTCCTTTCTCATTCGGTTTTATTCTAGGTTGCGAACAATGTCACCTGTTCTGTTCAGCAATCCGATACCATGTCTGGCGGGTCACGCCAAGCTGTTTGGCAGCGTCCGTGACCGTGAGAATGCGCTTCTCCACCTGTTCATGGAGAACATCAAAGAGGTTGCGGTCATACTCGGTGGGCTTGCGGCCTTTATAAACGCCTTTCTGCTTTGCCACTTCGATGCCCTCTTTCTGGCGGTCGAGCATATTCTGTCGTTCAAATTCGTTGATGGCTGCAATCATCGTCAGCATCAGTTTACCTGTGGGAGTGCCTGTATCTAGGTTCTCTTTATCACTGGCAAGGTGTACGCCGTTAGCTTGCAGCGTTTCAACCATTTCAAGCAAGTCTTTCGTGCTGCGGGCAAGGCGGCTAAAATCGTGGATAAACACGGTATCGCCCGGCTGAACTGATTTAAGCATCTTCTGCAACTCTGGTCTATCCATATTCTTGCCAGAGACTTTCTCGATAAACCAACGGTCAATGTTATGCCGCTTCAACGCTTCTACCTGTCGTGCTTCATTCTGTTCGACAGTAGATACACGAACATACGCTACGTTCATTCAGAATCACTGTCCTTTTCAATTACAGTGCCTTCAACACGATAAGCCCCAACGCCAATATCTCCCATGTCGGGTTCAACCACGATTCGATAATTCATAGCTTTTAAGAGTTTATAAAAGCTAGAAAGATTTAAGCTCTCATTCTTAAAGCACTGATACAAAGCCTGTCTTGAAGTGAAGCCAGCTTCATTGGCAATATAAGCTGTTGTTATGCCATACTGCTTCATAAGTTCTTTAACTATCTCTACGCCATTCGTTGAAACATTAAAAGGCTCTTTTTTTTCTGTCACTTTTTTGTATTTCCCCATTTCATGTCACCCTTTCTGGTTATATTGTAAACAATTTTGTTTTGTTTGTCAATAGGGAATTTTATTTACTATCATTATGGTCACTTTTTTATCAACACTTTTTTGTGTTAGTTTACAGCTTGTATAATTATCGTATTATCAAGTTTTACTATAAATTTCCGCCCCAATTCTAACACATTAAAGTGTCAAAACCACTATCAAAAATGTACACTAAAACGTGTTTTAACGTACAAATTATACAAATTGGGCTGTTGACAACTATATACCAAGCGTCTATAATCTAAAACAGCCGAACACACGATGAATCAGCCAGCAATGGTAGATTTATCCTTTGTGGCATAAAAAATAGGCCGTCAGCATACCGACCAAAGTAGCACTGACGACCTATTCCAACACAAAACAGAAGCTGCGCAACCAAGGGCGCAGTCTCGGTTTCTGTCAATTATTATAGCAGAAGCAAACGACTTCTGCAATAGAAAGGAGCAAAAAAACATGAACTTTCCCACGACAACCGAAGAATTTCTGAAAACGCTCGCACACGGCAAAGAGCCGACCAGCGAGGACAGGGAGTACGCAGAAGCGCTGGGTAAGCTGTCCGAACTGAACTACCGGGCAGGGTACGAAGCGGGAGCAGCCAAAAATAAGGGCTAAGTTTTGTGCAAAACGTAGAAAGTGGTTTGTCAAGATGAACGAACACTAAATGTAGTGTTTCGTAGGTCTATTTCCGCTTGACTTTACTACATTTTGCGATTACACTTAATGCACCTCAAAGAAAGGAGATAAGAACATGGCAAGAAGCCCCTACATCGAAGCATACCGCCATCAGGTAGCCGTTGGTTTCACTGATCGTCAGTATGAACTGCTGGTGGAGCACTGCAAGAAGTGCCGCGTATCGCTGTCACAGGCCGTCCGCGATGCCTACCTTGAGAAGTACCCCATGCCCGATGAAGAAAAAGAATAAGACGCCCGCTAAAGTTTGGCGACCACAGCGAACGTCTTATGAAACACTCAGAGAGTATAGACCCTCTTTGGGTTATTATACCAGAGATGGCCTATTCTCGCAAGATAGAAAGGCTAAATTTCTATGAATAATAATCTTGAAACCATCCGAATCTTCTCCGAAGATGTTATCCCTGTGTACGACACCGACACCGGTGAAAAGGTTGTGCTTGGTCGGGAACTGCACGAGCGGCTCAAAATCAAGACCGCATACAAAGACTGGTTTCCTCGTATGTGCGAGTATGGTTTTGTTGACGGAAAAGACTATGGCTCATTTTTGAGCAATAGGTCTGATGGGCTTGCTGGAAAGCCCAGAACCGACCATATTATCACTCTGGACATGGCAAAGCACATTGCAATGATTCAGCGGACGCCAGAGGGCATGGAGATTCGCCAGAAGCTGATCGACCTTGAGAAGAACGCGGCAGCCAACCAGTTCGCAGGGCTTTCTAAGGAACTGCAAGCAATCCTTGTGATTGACCAGCGTACCGTGAAGCAAGAGCAGCGCATTTCTGCTCTTGAGAACACTATGACCATCGACTACAACCAGCAGCGTGTGTTGAAGCGTGTCGTGAACACGGTGGTCATCAACGCTCTTGGCGGTATGGACAGCCCGGCCTACAAGAGCCGCAGCGTCTCTCAGAAGCTGTTTATGGAATGCAACCGGGACATTCAGGACTGGTTCAACGTGAACAGTCGAAACAACGTGCCAAAGAAGCGGTTCGATGAAGCTGTCGAGTACATCAAGAAGTGGAGACCGTGCGCAAACTCTGTTATGTTGGTTCAGGTCACGAACGGCCAGACCCAGATGCCCATGTGAAAGGAGAACAACTATGCTTACCGCAGATAAGATTCAGGATATGGGGGAATACCTCAACTACGCTTTCGAGACCATGCTAAAACTCTGGCGCACCGTTGACTACGGCGAGTGCGTCCACGAGCCTGTTATCGCTTGTGACGGAAAGGTTGTCGATAGCGGTCAGCTTTCCTTTGAACCGGACGAAAACGGCGAGATCGAGCCGGTTCTGCTCCGGGACAACAAGTGCATCATGCATGATGTGAAGTATTGGATGCCCTTGCCAAATGTTGAGTACCATCCTTATCACTATGAAATTGTGAAGTAAACATTTTACAAGAAAAGCCAGTGGTTAGAGAACATCTAGCCGCTGGCTTTTTATGTTATGCGATTATTCCTCTACGAGGTCTGCGTACTTGACTTCAATACGAGGAAGTTCATCAGTGGTGCTGGTCAACGCTCTGGTGATTTTTTCAAGCCCGGTGAACTCACCGTAGACGTTGATAATATCATCGTCCAGAATCTTCACGGCATCGCCACCACGCTTATCCAACATATAATACTCGTCATCAGCATAGAATCCGTATCCGCTGTTGTCCGTGTAGGTTCTCCATGCTTTTTCGCTGCCGGAGAAGTTTGCGTCAATAATCTGCGAGACCTTTACCTTGACTACAATCTTAGTTCCTTCATACTTTTCAGGATAACGGCACAGCTCCTTATAGTCCGCATTCTGGCACTCTGCCTTGTAATCATCCTCGCTGATTTCAGGCACAACAGATGCAACGGAAGAAGCGGTCGATTCACTTGCCTTAGATGTTGCTTTACTGCTGCTTGCAGAGCTGTCAGAGCTGCTACCAGAGCCGCCAATGGCAGACAGAACAATCAGTACGATAATAGCGATGAACCACCAGCGTTTGTAGATGGGCGGTTTATTCTTACCGCCACACTGAGGGCAGACCTTTGCACTTGCGGCAATCTCTGCACCACAGTGCTTGCACGTTGTCATTTTACTTTTAGCCATTGTAGATTCCTCCCTTTCAAGGCTTCTAAGGCAAGTATAGCACAGAACACAGACCCTTTGTAGGGGTCTTTTTATTTTTGCGGGAAATTTTTAAGATTGGCAATAGGGGTGGGGGTTATTTTTGAGCCTTTTTTATTTTTTCGGTGGTCGAAAGACTGACCGGGCGGGGCTGGTCGGCGGCTGTATACCCCGCCGGTGGAGACCCCAGCCCCAGCGCACCCGGAACGATGGCACACGACAGGCCGCACCGGGTAAATCAGGACTGTGCAGGATGCTGGATGGCGGGCAGCGTGTCCGATAGAGCACGCCCAAACGGACAAAATTATTGTAAACAAAAATATTTATTTTTTATGTGTAAACCACTTGACAAAAGAAATAAAATTGTTTACAATATAGACAGTAAACAAACTTATTTACGCCACCACAAAACAGGAGGACAAAAACCATGAAACTAGAATTCAGAACCAAGAACACCGCATACGGCACAGCGCACTATCTGTGCATTGATACCAACGCAAAGACCTTTTCCCGCGTCCCTGATGGTTGGGTGTCTAAGGACGTGCCTGTTGTGGCAAAGCGGGACATGGACACGCTCAAGGCTCAGGCCATTGCAGACGGATACACGGAGGTATAAACCATGAAAGCAAAAAGAACCATGCGGGATATCAAATCCCAGTATCTGACCATTATCCAAGTAAGCTATTGCGATGCGCAGAATATGCTGTGCATGGACGACCCCGCAGCCTACACTGCTGGCGTGTATGGATGGAACGCAGATATTTACCCGATCACCTCAGGCGTTGCAATCTGCACCGGATACCGCCCCTTTGGGAACGTCAAGCCCGACCGCGAGACGGTCAGCCGCTACGAAAAGCGGGCGCGGGAGATGCGCCGGGATTTGTGGAACGCTGAAGAGCTGGCGGAGCACCTGCACAACTTGCAAATGGAATTTGTTCGGGAGGTGTGCAACGCATGATCACTCTTGACTTTACCCAGTGGGCCGCCCTCTGGTATGTGGGCGGCATGATCTCCGGCGCGTTGGTAATGATCGCTATTTTAAACAGCTGAGGGAGGGCTAAAAAATGACAGACTTAGAGCAAAAGTGCAACGAATACCGCGAATATAAGCGGCTGGCAGAACAGGCGGAACAGATGCGGGACAGCCTGCGAGATGAAATTATTGCCATGATGCAGGGAGCGCCGGAGGTTGTCGCAGGCGCTTGCAAGGTAATGTATAAGGATGTGCAGAGCGTCCGGCTCGATAGCAAGCTATTACAGGCCGCGCACCCGGATATTTACGCCGAGTGTAGCAAAAAGACCGTTTACAAACGGTTTAGCGTGGTATAAGGGGGGTGTAAAAAGTGATATTTTCTTGTGTCCTGTTCTTCTTTTGGTTTTTCTCGGCGCTGTTTAAGGCTTCGAAGTAATACCAATCGGATACTTTAGCGGGGCTGCACCGTAAAGCAACCCCGCCCCATTGCCCAAAATGGCAAAATATTTCTGGCAAGTCCTGTTTTTGGGGCTTGCAGTATGATATACTGAAAAAAAGGGCAAAGCCCAGAAAGAAAGGCATTACCATGAAAACTTACACTGAACACGAAATCAACGGCTTAAGCATTTACGTTGATGATGAAACCGGAAAAGTGCACCATGCAGTAAATTGGAACAGCCCAAACCAAACAACGCTTTATCCGTACGCCTATAACACCCGCTCCCGTGTATGGGATAACGTCAGCGGAGATTACACGTTAGCAGGATTGAAACGCACAAAGCGATTGATTGAATGGCACTAATAAAATCATCACCCGGTCAGCAATGGCCGGGCTTTTCTTTTGCCTTGCATCTGTTGAGGGTGCAGGGCTTTTATTTTGCCCTGCCACAATACAGCCCCATACAAGCGTTTGTAGCGGCCTTTATTTCGTCCATGCAAGTTATACCACTAACGCCGCAAAACAGCGCACAGGGCTTTACAGGGTCTTTTCCTGAGATTTGCCCCTATTTACTGCCTACAATACCAGATCTACATAAGCGGCTATAATACCACCTGCGCCACGCTGGAGCATATCACAGTATTGCAGCACCTCCAGCGCATACCAAAGACCAGCGCCACGCCGGACGCTGTACAGCTCAGCGCAGACCGCCTATTATAATAATGTATATAAGGGTGCAGGGGTGCGCCACCGTTACGGATCCACGCCAGACGGTGCAGCGCATCGCAGACCAAGCAAGCCCGGCGGAGCAGTCCAGTAGCAAGAGCGCGGCGGAGCGGCGCGGAACCATTGGCGGCTTTCGCCGCAACTCTTTTCGGGCTGTCGCCCGATAGCCAATAGAGGTCAGCAATAGTCGTAACGTTCCGGCTGAAATAGTCGTAACAGCTTCTGGAATAGTCGTAACCAATAGTCGTAGTTTCTCCAATAAAATAGTCGTGGAATAGTCATAAAGTCGTCAGATGACTAGCTTTTGAAAGTCCTATATATTGTATAGTAATGATCAGCCCACTGATAGTCGTAGAGTAATAGTCGTAGCGTTTCCTTTCGAATCTTCGTCAAATAGTCGTGTGTTTTTTGTGGGAAATAGTCGTTCGCCTTTTAGGAAAAGAGAGGTGCGATAGTCGCTAAATCATCCGACACCCCAAAAATCAATAGCTGTCAAGACACCTGTCAATTTTAATCTCCATCGCATTACCTCAAAATCTTTAACAATCGTACTTATTATAATAGTCGCAGATAATTACTCAATATTTTTAACTATTATTTCGCTGTAATAGTCGTATCATCCGATTCGGTCTGCCCGCGTCCGATTTAATTCCTATCAACACACTATGACATTTCGTTCAATCCATAGTATTCCACTGGGAATAGTCGCAAGCCAAATACCTCAATATTTTTAACCAATAAAGCAAACTGCTCCTGCTGGTCAGTTGCTTTCAATTTGCAATCAACTACTTATACAGCTATGCAACATTTCTACATATTCAACCGACTACAAAATGAAGTCAATTTTCCATGTGTGAAATAGTCGCAGACCATCCACTAGCCAGAACCTCACGCCAGTTCTCGCCTACGGTCTGCTCTGCTAGCTAACGGTGTAGCTTTGGAGATAGAGGGTTGTAGGGGGAAAGACCCAGCTCGCAATTTCGCATAACTGTTATTTATTCACTTTTGAACTATCGTAGCACACCCGGCTCCGTCAACGCGCGCGCTCGCGCATATAACGCCCGCGGACGCGCTAAACACACGGGGAGGGAAAGGGGGAGCACGGAAGATGTTAGGGGGATTATAGGGGGTAATAGGGGTTGTAGGGGAAAGAGGGGGACAAAAGGGGGGGAAGAGGAAACAAGGGGGAAAGGGGACAAAAATTTGAAAGCCATCCCTGAAAGTGATAGTTGAAGCGTTTTTTCGTCTCAATCAGCCCTACGATTGGACAAATAGTCGTTAGCATCCGCTCATCCGGCTGTTATCATCGCTGGAAAGGCGTGTAGGAGCCTGTCTGACGCATTTTTCTGATTGACCCGATAACTTTCACGTCTGACCCTGAAAAGCCGTTCTCCACGCTCTTGCATCAGTCTAATTGTGTGGTCTAGTTCAAGATATACCATCAGCATCAGCGGAGAGCCGTCTACGAGCGTCTGTGGCGCGTTTTTGTAATGAAGCCGATAAAGTTATCGCCTAGCATCCAAAACGCCTTAAAACAGGCTTTCTCGTGGAGTTTGCGAAAAAGCGAAAAGAGCTACCATCGCTGGCAGCCCTTTTGCGTCCGTTATTTCATTAACGAAAAATATTTATGGGGTTTAGACGGTAACTTTATCGCCTAGACCCTGTTATCTGTTTTTCTTGCCTATTCTACTGGGCTGATTTGAGCACAGAAGCGATTGTAGGCTTATAACAGCCATCCAGCATAGTTAAAAGAGTTGCAGTATTCTACCCTTTCGAGTTTTTGAGCCGTTACGGTATGCTTTCCATTCTCGTCTCGCCGATACAAATTGTGAAACAAGCAGTAGTTTCCTTGACGGTTCAGGCAAGCATCACACAGACCGTATCTTCCATTTCCTGCGTGCACGTTGTTTATAAACTTCTCCAATGCATCCATGTGGCTCTCCTTTCAATCCATCCAAGTGTACTCTTGGAACCGTTGAATCTGCTTGTTAAACGTGATGGGAAGGTCGCCTATCTCACCTTCCTTGTTCTTGCTTAGCCGGAATAGATACTTGTCGGGGTTATCACCGGACAGAAGGATGATCGCATCAGCGTCCTGTTCAATCTGTCCGCTCTCTCGCAAGTCAGAGTTGGTAGGCGTTGCTCCGGGCTTGGATGGGTTTCGATTAAGCTGTGCCAGAGCTACCACGACAATGCCTGTGGTCTGCGCCAGTTCATGTAAGGCAATGGATATGGCTGTAATGGCGGCATATCTGTCCTTTGCGCCTGTTTCGTGGATGAGTTGAAGATAGTCTACGAAGATGACTTGAGCCTTTTTACGGAGAGCCTGAGCCTTCATCCATGCCACGTTTTTTCCTGCAGCGGAGCGGATATATAAGGGCATCTTCATGTTCTTTGCCTGTCCGTCAATCTCATTCAAGCTGACCGCCTTATTTTTCACCGTGTCCAGAGGGCAGTATATTTGATTAGCTATCAGACGTGCGCCCAATTTGCGTTTGCTGGTTTCTAGACTGAAATAGTACACGGTGTAGTTTTGCTTTGCCATGCTTGCTGCTATTTGCAAGGACAGGGCTGTCTTGCCCGCAGACGGTCTGCCGCCGATGATGATGAAATCACCCGGTGAGATGTGCAGCGCTTCATCCAGACGCTCTAGGCCTGTCTTGATATACACAGGCTTCTCGTCCATGTGAAGCACATAGTCGTTCAGCACATCCTCATATGTCCACGCATCTTCTTCCTCAGCTTTCAGGCTCATTGCCTCGCCCATCTGCTGATAGATGTCTGATAAATCAGAATAGTCGGTAAGCTCGCTGGTCATCTGAAATGCCAGACCTTGCACACGAGTGAGTGCAGCTTGTTCTCTGATAAGCTGTGCCCAACGTTGCATCTGCTCTCTGTCAATGCGCACGCACTCCGATTCGCAGGTCTGCACACACGCTAAAAGCGTCTGCGCTACGTCTGGATGCTGCGTGTTTATCTCGACTATATCTATCTTGCCCCTAGCCGTCCAATAGCCCTGAACAGCCGCAAAAGCGTCTCTCAGTTCAGGTCTAAACAAGTCAAGTTCAAGGTCTGGTATAATTTCATCCACAACGCCCGGCTTGCAGAGCATCAGCGCCCCGATAAATACCGTTTGAACGTCCATTGTCATAGTCTAGGAAACTCCATCTCCGTACTTTGATCGTACTGGTCATCCTGTTTCAATGCGTAAATGTCTTGCCACCCAGCATAGATGCTCTGGTCGAGAATGGCTTTCCAGTCGTGCCGATCAAACTTTTCCAGTTTGTTGCAGAGCATCTGTTTTGCCCGGTCTGTCATAGGCTTCTTGATTCTTGTACGCATCTGTGCGAACTCTCGCAGTGATTCCAGCAGGGCTTTATCGCCATGAGCAAAGTCGGAGAAGATGTCAGGTTTCTTCTTGACTGCACTCTCCGGTAAGGCCTTGACGTTCGTCTGACTGTCAGTTGATACGATAGGTTCATTGTCATCTGACCTTGAGCTCATAGATGAGCTGACCTTCATCTCATTTATGACATGAGGATGAACCGACTTTCGTGTATGCCATCCTTTTGACGCAATATCGCTTCTTTTCCATTCTTCATCGAGCAGATGTTTAATCAAAATAAAACAAGATTCTGCTTTTTTTGAGTTCAAAGTTGCGTCTTTTTCTTCAAAAACGTATGCACAGATTGCATCGTAGAGTTCCAACTTCTCTTTACTTTTGAGTGTGGAGATGGCTTCAAAGTAGTATCGTTGGAATGTAAAGCTGTCTCGTTTTTTGTCCATACTCAGTCCTCTTTGTAGCGTTTGTTCCATGCTTCGATAGCATCCTCTGCCGTGTCAAACAGTGCGCCACCCATGCTTTGATTGTCTCCATCCGTGCAAAGGATACATTTTCCCCATCCTTCGTGATGCAAGTCATAAGAAAGCCCGCTCCACGGGTCTTGTTCGTACTCGCATCCCAAACGACCATGAAAGTTGCCTTCATCATCGCACACGCCAATGTAAACTGCGTTCTTGCCGCAGAACGGGCATCTCTTAAGTTCTTCCATCTTTAACCCTCCTCAAAACGGGCACTCAGCGTCAAGTTCACGTAGCCAACCTTCGCCCGGAATGTTGACTATCTCATAATACTGCCGTGCAACGTAGATTGTTTTCTGCCCATCCTCAGAAATCAGACCGACAATCAGATAGTTACCAGCAGCCATAAAGAACCAAGGGTTGCTCTTGTAGGTCTCGCCCTTCATCCAGTTCTTCATCCTGTTCACGGCTTTTTCAATGTCCTTGTCGGGACAGTCTGGGTTGTCGTACGAAAAGAAATCTTCAGGAAATTTAAGTTTTTTCACTTTCTAAATCCTTCTCTCGTTCTCACAATTCGTTTGAAACCTTCATGTAGCTTTGCGCTTTTACGGTATACAGGTCGATTGTGCTTCTGCTTGATGTAACCGCACTGCGTTTCGGACTGTCTGACAGCATTTGCAAAATGTTCAGCTGATGCAGCACATTGGTTCATCGCTTCTGTTAACGCTTCAAACCCATCCATTTTAATCCTCCTTTGGTGGTTCTGGCATATACGCCCAGTGCGTCACTTGTGCGTACTTTTCGCCAAACTCGCTTTTCTCGAAATTGTAGTAGCCTTCATAGGTATCAGTCCAGCATCGTCCATTCCAAACCGCCTCAAATACTTCTGGTTTGTCTCCAATAAGGGTTTGCATAGAAACAAGCACCGCATCGCAATCGTCAGGTGGAAGCCCTTCTTTTTCAATGGAGTGCCAAATCACTTTGCTTTCACTCATATTGTCCTCCTACACCATCGGAAACGCCATCCAATGCGTCACCGTTACATCTTTCGGCAGTCTCTCGCCTATCTCATCCCAGAACTGACCGTCTGCGTAACAGCCTAGAAAGTATGCTGTCGGCGAGATTCCTTGCAACATTTTTCCATCTATATCACGCCATGTTGTCTTGGTTGCAAGCAACAAAGGCTGCGCTCGCTCTCGTGGCGGTTCGCTTGCTGGATGCCAAAGTGTGTTAGCCATTATCCGATACCCCGCTTACGGATTGTAGGTGAGAACGAAGTTTTGTAACTGCTGCGGCAAGATGTTGATTTCGTAATGATACTTGTCCACGTCAGAACCGCTCAAATCTTCCACAATGTACATTGTGTACTCGTTAAGATAGACGTAATGCTTTTTGTATGTGCCATCGGGCAATTCAATAGTCACCACAAGTTCATTGTTGCCGTTATTGGAAATGTCCATGTTCCCGATTATTTCAAGCATCGGCGTATCAGTTCTTGCATTAACAACAGACAATCTACGAGTGACGTTGAAATTCTTTGCCTGCTGCGAAATATTGTGATTCACACGAGATGCTTCTGTGCATCCGCACAATGCGATAGATGCCGCCAATGCTACAGATAAAATTGCTTTCTTCATTGTTCTTTTCTCCCTTCAATCTCCTTGCAAACCGCCTTGTAAAACGCATCCCACGTCTCATAGTCGCAGGAATCGCCAAAGTCAAAGCCTGTCCGCTTGCGTTCTGCAATGTCACGCTCAAAGCAATCAAGCGTCTTGTCGGTCAGCTCTGGCAGAAGCGAGATGATGTATCTGCATACAAGGCTAGGCATATATGACCGTCTTCCCAAGCAGTAGCGGACAGCGCAGTTGCAGACCGCTCCGAAATCATCATTAGCGGGGTCAATCAAGCCTTTAGGCTCGTCATCTTGCAAATCATATATGGTGCAATCAAGTACGGTTGCAATTCTGAAAAGCCATTTCTCTTTGCATTTGCGCTTTCCGCACTCAATAGCCGATATGAAAGCGGCTGTCACGCCGATTCTGTTCGCAAGGTCTTTCTGCTTGACGTGCAGTTCAATCCTACGCTTCCTGATTTTCTCTCCTGCTGTCATCTTTCTTCTCCCATTCCTTGCATCCACGTTCGTCCCACACGAAGTCTGCAACGTGTTCTGACTGGTCGTTCACGCACACGCCCTCTGGCTCTGCGTACCATTTGCAAGAGCCACAGGACGGCTCAGATTTGTTCTTGCAGGATTCTGCTGTGCATCGAATAGCCTTGCCAGCGGAGAACTGCTTGATGCCCATACAAGAGCAGTGTTCGGTGGTGCAGTAGAAGTTCATTCCTCTATCTCCTTCCATCCGATAAACTCGCATAAACCAACAGTGTTATTGTCGCAACGATGAATGAGAACTTTATCGCTTATTTTGAATTTTGCGATAAACCCAATTTTGCTTTCTTCCATTTCGTTTTCAAACATCCAATCAACGATGTCTTTATCGATTCTGACATCGCCTTCGTCCGTCACGGTTGCAAAGCACTGCTTGCACCTGTAAAGAGCGCACTTCTTCATCTTCTCTGCCCTCTCTTTCCCCTGTTGAACCGTCCGATCACTCGCTTATACTCTGCATAGCACTCCGGGCACAGGTCGCCTGTGTCCCTGCGCCAAGCCCAGTCCTTGAAGTATTCGTCAGGGTTCATCATTCTGCCGCCTAGAACTGCTCCGCAGCGGTCGCATACTCGCTTGTGGTAGATTCCTCTGTCAGTTTGCATTAGTTGTCACCTCAAACCCTGCCCAATCAATTTGATTTCGGGTAATCAGAACAATCGCCAGTGCATTTTATTGCTTCATCTTGATATTTTTTCTTGTAATATTCGTCCCAAAACTTCCTCTTACTTTCACGGTCACGCAGATATGTGTCAAAATCTCCACGACAACGCCTGTATTCCAGAAACTCTTTCCACATTCTTCCAATGGTGCGGTATAAATAGTATACTTTGGAAATCATATCAAACGTAAGTTTTAAGAAAAAGATAGCAACAAAGAACATACCAGCACATACAGCAACGCAGAACGACACGTCTTTTGCGGTTTCGTAGATATTAGCAAGCATTAGTCGTCCTTCCCATCCAACCTGTTTACGCAATTTTCTTTCTGACATTCATTGCAATTTCCGCAACACTCAAAAGAAAAATGTGTGATTTTTTGTGATTTATACTGACGGAGCAAATACTTATATTGGTTGTAGCAGTAAGGGCAAACAAGCATTCCGTCAACATTTCCCCATCCGGCTGCCTCTTCGAATTTTTCCCAGTGGCTAAATCCGCCGTCCATATCGCCAGTTTTCAAAAGTTTTACGAAATGCGTCATTCCGCATCTGTCGCATTTGAAAAGTTGTCCGTTTGTTTTCATTTCATTCATTCTCCCCAACATCCTTAAACAGGATTTCTTTGTCAGCTTTCCAGTCTTTGATTTTGCACGGAATATCTGTCCCCGGCACGGTCTTTTTAAGCCCGTCCATCTGCCAGACGTTCCATGAGATGATATCTGCGATGCAGTCAAGAAACATAGGCATACAGCCGATTTCAAGACGTTTTGCATCAAACCGATACCTAAAATTTTCAACCAGCGTCAGGAACAGATTGCACCGTGCCAGCAAGAGATTGTCTCCCTGCCACTCATAGCCGTATGTCGATGCGTAGGCATTGATTGCCCAGCACATCCACATATCGTAGTCATGGAACTGCTCTGCCAGAACATTTAGCTTCCTATCCAGCAGACCGATTCTGTCTGGCACAGCAATTATCTGCCCTGTGGTGGTGTCGTATCTGCTTGTCAGGAACGGTGCTTCTCCGCAGGTGACTTCAAGGCAGGTCTTGTTTATGTATTCCTTCCAATCCTCGCCCTTCAGGTCGTTTTCTGCAACGTCTGCCATCTTCTTGCAGACCCATGTCGGCGTAAACACCTCTGCTTTCTTGCTGGTGCGCTTCTTTTGGTCTGCATGCCGTTTCTGCACACGAGGAACAAGTTGAACCTTGTCCAATTGCTCCATCGTGATTTCATCCGCAAAGCCAACGCCGAGTTCAGGCGGTGGGTCTGTCGCCCAGATGATGTTCTTTCCTGTCGTGTGGTCTTGCAAGAGGACAGGCAGGAACGTGCGTAAGCAGGGGTCGGAGAAGTCAATCAACGGGGTCAGGGGTGTATCCATTGTGGTTGTTTCATTCTTTGATTTCTTTCCCATTCCATTTCTCTCCAAAAGACGTTTATGCGCTTTTTCTGTTCGATTTGTGATAGCCTAAAGCCCTCTGACTGCCTACATTTTGTGATGCCAACAATGCGGCTTGCATAGTGCTTCGGACAGCAACGCTTGCCGGGAATTGGCGGTTCATCGCAATAGGCGCAAGTTCCAGATGTCCTTCTGTATTCCTTGCTGTTTCTCGCTCTCTTTTGAGCATCCTTTGTTCGGCATTCGATGCAAGAGCGATAGCCTTTTGACATCGGACGTTTCAGGCAAATGGTGCAAATTCCTTTCGCAGCCAGCCTTTTGCGCTTTTCACGTTGACGCTTATTGCGTTTTTGCAGATACGCAGCTTTTGTTTCGCCTGAAAGGTTTTCGTATGCTTGCGTGTGCCTTTCGAGGTCTTTTGCCAAACACTCCGCACACGATACTCTGCCCGGCATTGCATCGTTCTGACCGCAATGGATGCAGATGTGATGTTCTTTATACATCTGCCGTAACGCTTTGCTGCTCATTTCACTATTACATGCTCCGTCGCGTAATCGCCATAACAGTTGCACTTAAGCCATTTGTATTTTGACGAACCTTCCGCAAAATCGAACTTCCATTTTTGGATTCTTTTGATACGTCCACAAACCGTACATCGGACTTTGATTATTCGTTTGTCTTTGTAGGGCTCAAATGATATTTCGGTGAGTTTGCATATAAGTTTTCCGTCTTTCGTAAAAAGAAATCCGTTCATTCCTCTTTCACCTCTCTGTACTCCACGTCAATCCCTTTCGGCAAAGCCGTCTGGTATTTCTGAGCCAACTGTTCTGCGCTCTGAGCATCGCCCAACGGCTGTTCAGGCGGTGCAACAGTGACTTCCACGTTGTCACGCATACCAAAGTAGTTCTTTGCTCGGAAAATCCACTCTGCCGGGTTCTCCTGACCGTACATACCGTTGTACGCCCACATAGACTGCATTTGCAGAATCAGCTTTAAGATGTACTTCTGCTGCAAGCTGTCGTCACGGCGCTTGCCCGCCATAATCTGCTTCAGACTTACCCATTCGATGCCAAGCACCAGTGCAATCCATTCCACCACAGGGGAGATTCTGGCTTCGATGCAAGCGTCAAAGAAGAAGTCAAGGCGTTGCTGTACTTCAATCGGGCTGTTCATGTCCACGCTCGGAAGGTCGCCAAAATACTTGGCTGCAATCATTCCGATGACCTTCTTGTCCTCTTCATCACCGATTCTCGACTGCAAATCGCCCGTATTCAGCATCTTAGACCTCGTGATCGCTAGCTCCTGTTGTTCTTTCACCTTTTTACTCACCTGTGAGCGGATAGATTTCCGCTTGTTAAGCATCTGTTGTTTCTTCTTCTCTCGCTCTTTCTCACGCTTCGCAGCGGCTTCTTCTTTCGCCTTTTGCGCCCGCTTCTCACGCTTTTTCTTTTCAGCTTCGGTCAGCGGCGGTCTGCCACGACCACGCTTCGGGGGTGTTGCCATGTATCAGACCTCCTTTGGCGGTTCAGGAAGCGGCATCCAATGGGTGACATTTTCAAAAGACACACATTCCCTTGCTTCGCACCAATAGCCGCTAGAACAAAAAAATGCAACCCAAATTCCAGCCTTTTTATCGTAAGTGAGAACATAATCGCTCATGTAATCGTCCTTCGGAACGTCAGGAAGTCTATCTTCAACACTAATCCATTCGTTCACGTTCTCACCTCTTCATCTTCGTTTCGATGCTGTCCAGCTTCCGTGCAATCCACCAGACGGAACAACAGTTGTCCAACTGCCGCCACCAAGCGCACTTTTCTTTTTCGCATACGCACCGACCAAGCGGATTGCTGGCCATCTTCATCGGGCAGTAAAGTTCGTTGTCCATCATTTCCACCCCATCACAACAGCCGTACAAGCGGCCAGACACACGTTGACGAACAGCCATACAAGCATTGCCTGACGTTCTTCAAACAGGTTGTCTACCATGCCTTTGATTGTCCGTTCGGACTGAACTACCACCGCCAGCAGGACTAGGCAGACCAGCCAGCGAGTTGCAAATTCAAACATTGTTATCCTCCATCAAATCTTCCATGCTCAACTGACCGCTGATGTTGTCATCTTCCATCCACCAGCGGAACGCGTCCATGCCGGTCTGCCAGTCACACGGCAAGCCTTTTGCTTTTCTGGTATCAAGCATTCGCTCAAACGCTGAAATGTACATTTTTTCGTAGGCAGGCCAGCGCATAAACTCACGCTGTCTGCCCCCCCTACCAGCCATAGGACAGCCGATGCAGCCAACACGCTTCTGCCCTTCGCAATACAGTGAATTGATCGGCAAGTGTTCGCTGTGCATGTAGTCCCACACATCATCGTCAGACCAGTCTACAATCGGATTGACAGTCATCTTGCCCTTAAGGTTGCAGGTCTCGAACAGTTGCCGCTTTTCGTCATTGTCGCCCATAAGGATGATGCGCTTTTCCTTGTCACGATGGCTAAACTCCATCGTTCCACGGTTTTTCTTTCTGTTTGTTGATTCGGCCCAGCGAACGCCGGTAGCGATAAATCTATCGCGGCCAGTATTTTCTTTGAGAACGGCACAGCAATACCGTACAAGTCTTGTAGGCGGCATCAGCTTTTGCGGAATCAGCGTCCACATGGACACAGGCTTGTCCTTGTATCGTGGCATGACGATGGAGCATTTGATTCCCCGTTCTCCCATCGCCTTGAACTGCTCATGAATGAAATAGACCGTCTCCGGCGCATCTGCGGTGGTGTGACTGTTGACCACCTCAAAGTTGATTCCTGCACGTTCAGCCAGAGCCACAAGCACCTGTGAATCCTTACCGCCAGAGTATGTGACCATGAGCGGTTTCTTGTACCGATGCTCGGATAGCCTTGCAGCGTCCTGCAACCGTGCGATAGCAAGTTGTTCCTTATCCATCAGCTCCACCTTTCTCTCAGCTCTTTTTCGACTTGTTCCGACTTTGCGGTGATGTAATCCGCAAACTCGTCAGGGGTCATGTCCTCTTCTTTGAACTTGCCGACCATCTCCCAATACCTGTCACCGATGCGGATGATTTTCTGCACCTGTTCATCGGTCAGGTCTGCATCGCACCGAAGGTTCTGAATCAGTGCGCCCCATGTGGCGGCGATGCCATCCAGAGCCATGCGAAAGCCATACAACTGGTTCTGTCGTGCGATTTTGCGGAGGTTGGCTGACATCACCTGTTTGCCAGACGATGGGAGATTTCTGCGCTTATTCATCTGACTGCTCCTTGTCCTGAAGGCGATGGAGCCAGCGGGCTTCTTTTTCATCTTCGATTTTGATAACCTTTTCCATGTACCTGTTATAAATCAAGATTCCGTCTCTTTCGGCGGACTTGCCAAACATGGTTAGGCAGACAAAAACATCCGCCATTTCTTCTTGTATATTTTCTAAACATTCCTCAACACTCTTCGTGTCGGGTTCGTACCGTCCAGTGCCCGGCGCAGCTTCAATGCAGCCTGTGCCAGTTCGGATGCTTCTTCTGCCAACTGCGCCAAGATTTCCGTCTTGGGCAGGATGTCTGAAACTTTTTTGCTCACTTCTGTTCTCCTTTCAGCCAGTCGTTCAGCTTTTCCATGCAAGAGGGGCAAAGAATGAACGACCTGTCTGGCGAACATTCATAACCACGTTCTTTGATTTTCACTTTTCGGATTCCGTTCGCTTCGCCGTGCCACGAAAAGCACTCGCCGCATCGGTCGCAAATCTCAACCTCAACATCATCGAACCTCATTCTCTTTCTCCAATCTCTTTAGCAGCCCGTCCACGTCATACCGCCAATGGACACGCAGCCTTTTTGCTTTGACCTCTATCCCCTCTTGCTCTGCCCACTGCCAAGGGATGCTCTTCCGGCTCTCGTTGTAACGGAACGCCAGAACCTTGCTGGCAGGGATTGCAAAGGTGCGGTTGACCGCCCTGTAATTGACTATCACATGAGCGGTCTGACCGCCGTACCCCATCGCATCCACCATGTCAGTGATGTGCTTTTCCTTGCGGTATTTGCACTTTGCCTTGTCGTACTTGCCGAACACCTTTTCCAGAGGGATAGAGGGTGTTTCGATGGTTTTCAGTTCAAACAGGTGGTTCATCGGGTGTCGGTACACAAGGAAGTCGCAAATGTTGTCGATGGAAAAGGACAGGTTCTCGTTACCGCCGTAGTAGGTGGCGGCACTGTCTTTCAGGCGGTAGCACCACGCATCGGATGGGACGGATGCCTTGAAGTCTGCTTCAAACTGCTTGCCGGTGTTCATTCGTTGTCCTCGATTTTTTTAGCTTCTCTGATACGCAGTTTAGCAAGTTCGCTATTTGCATATCGCAGTTGCCAGCTACCAAACCAGCCTTTGTGAACAAGCTTTCCAGCGCAGTAAACAAACTCCTGCTTCATCAAATCATCAAGTGAAATGATGTAACCTCCCGGCTTATACTTTCTTTTATTCATCCTCGTTCACCTCTAAATTCACTTCCGAGAAACCGCTTCTTTCCTTTTTCCCGGTGTTTGTCCTCATAATCACGGTGGTACACGCTCTGGCTGTGGTTCAGCTCATACACGAAAGCCTTGCGTTCCTCGAAGTCTTTCTTCTCTGCCTTATACTTCTCGCAGGTGTCGTGGCAGGCTTGGTGACGTGATGGGCAGTTGAGACAACAGGTAATCATTCTATCAACCCCATTGTTCTGACATGGCAGCCGCCACGCCAGCGAAAGTTTTTGCTCGGTTTTTAGCCCGGTCAGTTGTAAACATCCCTTTATGCTGCTCTCCATGTTTATGAGAATAAGAGCCAGACGGGCACCATGTCGCGGTAGGTTCTACGATGTTTGTCGGGTGTAGCGGCGGCACACCGCGCTCCCACAGTAGCGTTTTCTTGCTGTATGGATGTCCGTACTCGTAGGGCTGGATTGCCTGCGTAGGCTTTGGATAATCAAAAATCTTGCTGGGGGTAGGATTCTCAATCACCACTTTTTCGCAATCTGCCGCCCACACGGCAAGAAAAAGTGCCTTTCCGCACAATCCCTCATAATACCGGGAAAGATTGAGCTTTCCTCCCTTGTACAAGTGTCTTGCTCCCGCGTTGCTAGTCTTTGTGCAGGGGACAAATGCGATAATCATATCCCAGCGGGGCACATTATGCGCGATTCCGTCCATGGTCACGACCTGCCCCCCCTCAATAGCCTTTAGGCAGTCACCGAGAATATGCCATTCTGGATGCCCGCCAGACGGCTCAATCAGGTCGCAGGAATAGGCTTCGTGGCCTTTCGCCCGGAATGCTTTGCAGACTTCCTGCGATTCCTCACAGGCAACTAAAACTTTCATCTTTCCAAACGCCCGTCCAGCCAGATAGCACAGCTCTTATATAAGGTAGGTGGTCACGGATTACAGGTCAGAAGGGAAGGCTTCCGTCCTCTTCAATCACCGAGAAGTCATCGTTCCCGCCCTGCGAGTAGCCGGAGCCAGACGCACCAGACAGCGTTTTCTTCGGTCTGACCTCATAATCGCCAGAACGAATCTTGTCCACGCTGGTAAAGCGATCAACGACCAGCTTTGTCTTGATGTTCCCATCGTTGCCCATGTACTCTTCCTCACGGAGAACCACGCCGACCAGCTTGCCACGCAGGGTCTTTTCATCGTTGTTGAACTTGTAGCCGGGATTGGACTGCTCCACAGCTGTGATAAAGCCCTTGAAGAAGGGCAGCGCCTTTTCCTTATAGCTCTTGATTGTCTTGCCGCCCCATGCCCATTCGCCCGGATTCAGCTTACCACGCTCAATGAGGGAAGCGGTCTGCTCACGCCAGTAGCCCTTGAACTCGCCCTCTGCGACCTCCCACTCGATGTTCAGACGCTCCTTTGCGGGTTCGTCCGTTGCCTTGCAGATACCGGCAACATAGCCGCCAACAGGCAGGTCACGGCGTTCGGTGGCTTCCTGTACGTCATTCCAGTTGATGTTCTTCATCTGTTACTCTCCTTTGTTATCCGGCTGAACCGGGATGTTGTAATACTCACGGATTGTCTTGTCTACGGCGGCGAGGTCGTTCTCGATCAGCGCATCGTTGAACATCCCAAGAGGGGTTTTCACGGTGTCCATCCCATCGTTACGAGTGCTAAACAGGTATCGCCCATCCTGCACAACGGTTTTCAGAACGATGGTGAAGTACCCTTCGATGCAAACTTTTTCGTCCAGCATCTTTCCTACCGTCTTGAATTTTTCTCCACCGTTTTCTCCGCATTCGCTGTGCCCGAAAAAGTAGACAACCACATCATCCGGCAGTTCCTTTGCCCGCATCAGCAAGGCGTTAAAGTTGGCTGCCATGTCGGTAAACTTCTGGTATCCAGCGACCTTTGCGCTCCGCATGAACTCTCCTGTCATAAGATAAGTGGCATCGTCAATGACGATGGACTTGCGCTTGGTGCTGTGGATTGCGGCATCAATCTTGCCGTAGTCGCTGGTGATATAGGTTTTCATGTTGCTACGGAACGGCAGCGGCTTTCCAAGCACGTTGATAACCGCAACCTGTTCAGGGTCAAAGTTCCGAAGCGAAGCGGACTTACCGCTGCCGGAGTGACCGTAGACCATTACTAATACTGCCATTTTTCTTTCCTTTCTTCGGCTTCATTAGGCTTCATTGTTCTTACTTTGGCTTAACTTAGCTGTACAAAATCAGCCAGCCATCAGTTCTGCCAACTGTGCACGGAGGTCTTTCAGCTCTGCTTCCCTGTCCTCGATTTCAGACTGCAAATCCTCAATCTCAGCCAGACGGTCAGCTTCTTTGGCTTCTGCTTCCTGCTCACGGGTTAGGAAATACACGCCATCCTCCGGCTCGTTTATTCCTCCGAATCTGTCAAGGTTAATCATCTTTTGGTCTCCCTCTTTTACGTTCCTCTTTAATTTGCAGTGCGCTGTACCACTGGTCTTTGTCAATTTCTATGGTAGACCACCGGTGGTTACAGGTAAGGCACTTTTTGCGGCGAACAATACTGTCATGGTCAGGTCGGCTGTCTACGGTTGTGATGTTTTCGCTCCCGCACATCGGGCATTTCATCGTACATTCCTCCACTCGTTGGTGTGGTGAGGAATGCGTTTTACTTTGCGATTTTCCTGTTCAATGCGTTCATTTTCAGAGCTGACACCAATGGCACACAAGACGAGTGCTACGGCAAGGAAGCTACACGAAAGGAAAACGTATCCAAATATTGCTACCACGTTTTGGCTTTTCTGAATTGCATCGCCACATCCTACCGAAAAGATTGCTAACGCGATTCCAAGCGTACAAAGGACATTAGCTTTCAGGCTTTTCACTCTTATTACCTCCAAAACTCAGTATCCATGCCGTAGCCATTGCCACAGATGCCGTGATGATTCCACGGGCAGCTGATGCACCTACCAGAATACCGATGTGATGCACCATCCAGAAGTTCAGCAGAAATACCGCCAAAACCACTGCCAGTGCTATGCCCCACATCAGGGCAACTTCAATAAATGCTTTCATCTTGTCTCCTTTCATTTTTCGCCATTGCAAATCACGGCTATGCCATGCTTTGCCGTTGCTTTTCGGTGAATCGCCTTGCCTTTGCTGTTCTGCTCCTAGCTACTCAATGCCTTAGCCTATCGTTTCTATCCTTTGCCGTCGCTCTGCACTACCTAGTTTTGCCTTTCATAGCCATAGCAACTCATTTCGTTTCCGCGCTCCGCCTTGCCTTTGCTTATCAAAGCTACGCCTTGCATCCATAGCCTTTGCTCTTCCCAGCTTTTCCTTGCCATTCCATTGCTCGTCTGAGCCTTGCTCCGCCATGCCTTTGCAAATCTAGTCAAATCAGCGCATCGCCGTTGCCGCTCAAGTCGCTTCGTCTCCAAGCGTTGCCTTAGCATTTCTGAGCCAATCGTCACTATGCCGTTGCCGTTCCACACTGAGTGCAACACAGCCTTACCCTGCCATAGCGGTTAATTGAGGATTTCGTAGGTATAGCGACCTTTGCCACTGTTTCTCCACTGGCCGATACCACGCAGAGCGCCGTAGTCCAGCCACTCGAGCACGACCTTCTCGTGAGAATCGTCCAGCAGCATGACCTCGAACTCGCAGGTCGAGCCAGCGGGAATCTGCTCGCTGTTGGCAAGGCTTACACGCTCGCCCTGTGCAGTCTGGGCGCGAAGAGGGCGCTGGCACTCGGTAATCTCACCGTTCACATGAATGGGAATCATGCGGGGATGAACGAAAATCAGACCATCAATGACCTTCTTGTAGGCCGTCAGCTTGCCGGATTCGTTGACGGCTTTCTTCTTGCCGATTTCGGTCTTGCCACCGATACGCCCCAGCATACCGCAAGAATCCTTGAAGAAGCCCTTGATCTGATAGTCATACAGGATGGGTTCGCCGTTCTCATTGCGAGGGAACACGGTCATGCCCTTGTCTGCTACGGCATCAGCGCCCAGAGCTGCCACCTCATCCTCGATGGTGTTTGCATCAGGGGACTTGCTGGCGATGAACTCTCGCGCGATGTTCTGGTTGCTAGGCCAAGTGCCGAGAACTGCTTCGATGAATGTGATTCTTACTTTGATTTTTTTCATTTTTGTTCACTCTTTCTTTCTCGATATGCTTCAGTCTTAAAGGTTCACGCTCTTTCCAGCGTTTCTGCCACGGACTGCTTTTGTTGAAGTTGCTTATTGCTTTCTTCATCGTTTGCCATCCTTCGCTTACGTTGGATGCGTTCCAGCCGGTCTTTCTCCCGGCTGTGCCAGCGAATTTCCCGCTTTCCGTAATACTTACCGTTCATAGGTCAGCTTCCCTGTTGCGAGCATCTGCGACACCTCGCCGTAATGCTTTCCCAGCTTGTCCGCAAGGGCTTGCACTTCTCCGATGGATGGAAACGTCTTTTCCGGCTTCTTTTTTTCTTGTGCCGCCTTCTTGCGCTCCCTGTCACGTTCTTTGTCAACCTTGCGCTTGCATTCTGAGCAGTACTTTCTTGCCGATCTGACCGCGCCAAGATACAGGCCGCAACGCTCACAGTACTTTTCTTCCACGTTGCTTCTCCTCTTTCAGTCTGGCTTCTCTGTTATGCCGTTCAAAGCACTGGTTGATAGACTTCTCCATCCACAGCACCTTGTTTGCATCGTTTCTGGACACGCCAGCGGCCATTGCAAGCTTTAGTCTACGCTTGTGGCTTTGCGCTTTACGAAATTTCATCACCAGCACTCACCAGCCTTTTTGGTGATGAACGCAGGCACATCCCTGCCGGTAGCCCGGCACAGGCAGACGCACTTGGCAATCCAAATGTTCCACTTGGATTGGCTGATAGAGCAAGTGCAACTCGTCCTTTCGCTCTCTCCCAATTCAATCAACACGCTAATCGAATGAAGCCCGTAGCTTTCAATCTCGCACCAGATGATGCTATATCCGTCCAAGCACAGTCGGCTCATAATGCGCATTGCTGAGTTCTGTGCTTCCAAGACTTCCGCTTCCGTCCACTTGAGCTTGTTTTCTTCGTAAGCCTTGACCGCCTCGTCAATCGCGTGGTGCGCTTCTTCCGGGTATTCAAGGTCTACTTTCAAGGTGATGATCTGTTCCATACCACTCATTCCCCCTCTCTTTCCTTCAACAGCTCTTCCAGAGCTTCTTTCACCTTAGCTTCCGCATTTTTAGGCTCACGCTTACCGTTCAGGATTTTTCCCAAGTATTCCGGAGCGCATCCCATTTTTGCAGCAAGCTCTCTGATTTCGATGCTGTTAACGTGAAGCGTTCCAACAACATCGCCTGTCCACTTAGGAAGCAAATTTTTTCTCCTTTCTTGTTCTAGTACTTGAACTTTTTGAAAGAATATGATAATATTATGGTGTCAAGCAAAAACATTATCGAACGTTCTTCTATTTGTTCAAAGTCTTTAATTTGTTCTACCAATTGAACCCGGTAGCCTTATTAAAGCACAAGTAGCAGAACTTTTCAAGTGTTTTTGTTCAAGTGGTAGAACTTTGTCATCTTGTACAAACACTGGAGGTATGTTTTGTGTTCTTTGACAATTTCGTAAGGCTATGTGAGCAAAAGGGAGTAAAGCCGTCTCGTGCTTTGACTGAAGCTGGCGTTCCGAAATCTGCTTATAGCTATTGGAGAACCGAAGCAGGTGCAGGAAACGATGCAAAGCCGACCAATCAAAATGCCGTTAAGCTAGCACAGTATTTCGATGTTACGGTTGACTACCTTCTTACTGGCAACCAAAAAGAAAACCCGCCCCAGCAGCCGCAAAGTGAAGTTGATGCAGCAGTGGAGCGGATTAGAAGAAAACTTGAATCTATGCCGAAGGAACAGCGTGAAGCTCTGATGAACCTGATCGAGAAGATGTAACGTTCATGCCCGGTAAAATAAAAGAACCCCTTGTGCCGGGCTGGTATAGCTCTGCGCAAGGGGTTTTCTGTTATTCTAGATCTAAGGCTTGTTCCGTTGCCGGAATCTTCTCAGGATGTTCCAGCAGCCATGCAATAAATCGGTCAATCTTGGCTCTCTCTTGTTCACTCATTGTGGCATATCCTCCCGATTGGTAAGTACGGACGTTCATTTGATATGATTATACATCTTTCAGTTGTGTAGTCAATACTATTTTAACAACTTCGTAAAAATTGAACGTTTTCTTCGCATCCATTACTTCACATCAGGGAAGCCAAAAATTGCAATGACAATGATTAAGAGCCACATTAAGTTTAAGTTACCATTTGCTTTGTAATATTCCGTTGAGCATGGAACGAAAGGGGTTATTCGGTAAATCGTCCAGCACATCTGCTTTGACGAGAGCGTTTGTACTGATGCTGTGCGAAACATTGTTTAGCTGCACAATAGCATCGTCTAAGTCCTTCACGGTTGCTCCACGCCGTTCCATTGACTGAAGGAAGGTTTTCACTTCTTCAAGAGCAACAGGGTTTTCTGTTTTATAGAATCCGTTTGTAAAGTCCATCTTTCCTCCAATCACAGCTCTACGAGCTTTCCGTCAATGCGTTCGATGCTGTCTGCCGGGTCTCGCCCATCGTCTAAGGCGGCTATGGCGCGTTCAAGAACGTTTTTTGCTTCTTCATAAGCAGACTTATCGGCATCGTTGTTCGAGAGGTTGTAGACCAGCTTTAAGGCGGTCTGACGGGCATAGGGAATGAGCATGGTGTCAATCTGGTTCATACACTAACCCTCCCACGGTTTTGGCGTTTTGTTTTCGTTCGGTTCAGATGCGGGCATTCCGTCAATGATAATCATATTGTTACCTCCTGTTTTGATTGTTTTTTCGATGGTACAGTTATAACACAGGCTGCTGTTGGTTCTCCATAGCAGCTTTTTCCATTTTTTGGCTTGTCGAATCCAACAGGTTTGAAGAATTTTGTTGAAGGGGTGAGGATTTATGGATGAATATTTAGTAAGAACAGCCAAAGCATTGGAGATAGCTCGAATGCGTTCCGGCTTGAGCCAGCAGAAATTGGCAGCACGGATGGGCGTGAATCGTGGCACGATAGCCAATTGGGAGCAAGGTCTGGCAGCCATTTCCCTTCCGATGGCTATGCGCTGGTTCACCTGCTGCGGCGTATCGGTGGCTCGATACATGGACGCTTGCATTCACCCAGGGCTACTGGAGCATCTGGAAGATGACCTTTCCGATTTGGAGAAACGGCGGATTCTCATAGATGCTATGATGGAGTGCTCATCCTATGAGATAGATGCCCTGTTATACATTCGGTACGGAGATCACGGCTCAGACCACATCGGCGTGCTGACGGAGATTCTGGCAAACCTCCACACGCCGTTAAAGGACAGGGTCGCTGTTTGCCGGATGGTGTCTGGTAGCTATGAGATAGCGCAGGCCACCGGAACGGACCCAGACCCGAACGGAACCGCCCCAAAGATGGAGATTCTCTATCAGGCGCAGGACGCCGGAACAGACGCTGCTATGAAGTCCAACGATTCCTATACCGTGAATCCAAATAATATAACTGGATGATTGTCGAATTATCGCAGTTTTTGAAGAACATTTTGTCCACGTTCATCCACTTTTTGTACACCTATCTGGCAAATCTACCTTGTCATTCCGTCCCCCATAGACCAGAAATCAACAACATTCGCTCTGAATAAATAACGAATTATCGTCAATCTATTGCCTGTGATTGGTTGGCTTGTCAATCCGTCCCCCATAGCATTGAATTAAAAGTTTTTCATCCACTTTTTGTACACGTTAGGCAAACCTAACCGTTAAGCGTTTCAACCTTTCGGATGTTGAACATCTGTTTATTTAGCGATATTTGCTTTGTGTTTTCCACTTTTTAAGAAAGAAAGAAAAGATTTTGTGGAAAATTTTCTTCTTCTTCTGCTATTAGTAGAAGTTATTTTATAATCTTGTTAATAGTCTTGTTTTATATAATGTAAAGAGGTGTACAAAAAATGGATATAGGTGTACAGATTGTGGAAACAGGTGTACGAAATGTGGACAGTTAGGTGTACAAAAAGTGGAAATAGGTGTACACTTGCTATTGATTTGTACACCTATCTGTGATATACTCTTATACGAGAGGAGGCGTGATAAGATTGTCTGATATTAAAGGCGGGAACTTGGTTGAAAAAAGCAGACAGCTTGTTTGGGCAAAGTTCACTGATTATACAGCAGGAGAACTACGGTTACTTGAAGTTTATCTTAGCCGTATCAATCCGAGAGACCCTGAAACTTCAACGGTTCAGTTTACGTTACAAGAGTATTGCGAGTTTTTGGGGTTGAAAATCAACTCTAGGAATTTGAAAGCACAGGTCAAGCATTTCATTGACAACTCCGTTGAAGTTCCTAGAGGTGACGGTTCAGGCTCGTTTGACTTGTATCCCCTGTTCAGTAGAGCAACTGTAAACTTTGAACCTAGCTTGATGAATATTACTGTGTCGTTATGTTGTAACCCGCTTCTGCAACCTGTTTTCTTCGACATTGCAGAGCGTGGATATGTCAAGTACCGTTTACGCTACACAGCGAATATGAAATCGCAGTATAGCATTTTGCTGTATTCAATTCTCCGAGAGTTCATCGGACGTGGCGTGAGCCAGCCCGAAATTACGTTGGATAGATTAAGGGAACAGCTTGGCGCAAGAGAACCTAGCTATCAAGAGTTCAAGCATCTTAGGCGGCGTGTCATTGATATTGCGGTAGATGAAATAAACGAAGTATCAGACCTGTGCGTTGAATATGACAAGGTCATGAGAGGCCGCAATGCGGTTGCCGTGAAGTTCAATGTAGCTTTCAAGTCTAATGAGCCAGTCATAGACGTGGAAGCTAACGAGGTTGAAAGCGTAGAGCTAAAAGATGTTCCAAAGAGCCAACGACCTGCCAGAAAGCCCCGCAGCGGCGCATACGAGGATGTGGATTGGGCATCTATTGCGCCGGAGATGTCTAAAAGCCAGTGCATCTTGACCGCAAAGCTGGTGGCAAAGAGATTGCCGGAGAAGTATCCGAACATCAAGCCTAACAAGAAAAAAGAAGCTGTCGTGAACATCATTGAGAACGCATACAGGGTTCTTGTCAGCGAACGGCTTGATAAGATTGAAAAAGACCCCGGCGCTTATATGTATTCAATTTTGAAAGAAGCAGACCTTGACGATTATGCTACGTTCGATGATAGCTTCTTGAAGTAGTCAGATGCAGCACATTGAGCAGACGATGCAAAAAGGAGAAAGAATGGAATGGATTAGTGTGAAAGACAGGCTACCAGAAGAACCGGGAACGTATCTTGTGTCTTGCGTTTCTAATGGGCCTTATTTCTGTGGAACGCATACGATTACGGCTCAATGGAATGGGAAATGTTGGTGGAGGACAAAATATCAGAAATTCACCCATTGGATGCCGATGCCAGAACCAGTGAAAGAATAAAGAAAGAGTGATAAAATGGCAAAAATCATAGCTGTCGCCAACCAGAAGGGCGGCACGGGAAAGACTACCACAAGCACCTGTCTGGCTGGTGCGTTGCAGTTGCTTGGCAAGAAAGTGTTGCTGGTGGACTGCGATGCCCAGTGCAACGCAACGGACACCTATGGTGCGCAGACAGAGGATGTATGCACCCTGTTCGATGTGATGACCCGGCAGGGAACAGTAGAGGAAGGAATCCAGCACTGTGAAGCTGGCGACATTCTGCCGTCCGATAACGCATTGAAGGACATTGACGAGCAGCTTGTCCGGGACATGGGCAAGAACTTCCGGCTGCGAGAAGCTCTTGAAAGCGTGTCTGAGCAGTACGATTACATTGTGCTGGACACTCCCCCGCAGCTTGGTCTTGCGCTTGTGAACGCACTGATCGCCGCCAACAGCATCATTGTGCCCATCACAGCAGACCGATACGCACTGGCTGGTTTGAGCCAGCTTTCGCAGACCATCGGCGATGTTCGCAGATATTTCAATCCGACTTTGAAGATTGAAGGTCTGCTTCTGAACCAGTACAAGAGCCGTGAGAACTTGTCCAAAGAGGTTGTGGAGCAGCTTCCTGTGATTGCACAGAGCATGGGAACAACCCTGCTGGATGTGAAGATTAGACCGTCTATGGGCGTTCGTAAGGCACAGGCAGAGCGCCACAGCCTGTTTAGTGGCGACACGGCAAAGAGTACCAGCGCAGAGGATTTCAAGGCTTTGGCGAAGATGATTGTGGAGGGTGACAACAATGAGAATGATTGATAAAGAAGCACTGCTAGAAAGGCTTGATTTGTTTATTTGCGAGTATGACAGAATGGATCAAGAAGAAGCGATAGAAGCAATAAGAACCGTGATTAAAGCCGTCAAAATGATGCCAGAAACCCGGCACTCAAAGTGGGTTAGAACAAAAAACTTGATTATATCTTACAAATGTTCTATTTGCGGATATGAAACAGAAGTTGCACAAATGAGATATTGCCCGAACTGTGGCGCACGGATGGAGAATGTGAAATGAAATCAACCAGCAAAAAATCCTCAGGCTTGCTTGGCGGGTTTGATTTCCAGCCTATTTTTTCGGAACAGACATTAAGCCGAAGTGAGCCAAAGGAAGAAGAAGTAAGCCAAGCAAAGCCGAACGAAGCCGAACAAGTACCGATTAAGCCCAGTGATGCCACAGACAGCCATACACAGCCTAATGAAGCACAGTTAAGCAGTATTAAGCCGAAGCAAGCCAAAGACGGCAAAACACAGCCGAACAATGCCGTAGTAAGCGAAAGTAAGCCGAAGAAGCTGAAACAAGCGAAGGAAGTTCAACGTCTTATCGAACAAGGCGATGTTCCCAGCGCACTTGCCGAAGCTGGCTTGACAAAGAAAAAAATCCCGATGCCGGAATCGCATCAGGGGATTGCAAGTGGAGATGGAAAGCGCTCCAAACGCATTACCATCCTTATGAGCGAGGAAGAGCGCAAGTACATCAACCGTGAAGCTAGACGGCACGGTATGACGATTGGACAGTTCGTTTACGCTTTGGCGGTTGCAGCGGCAGAGGGGAAGATTGAATTGGAGGATTTCTTGGAAGATTGAGGTATGTCGTGAAACACGATATACCTGCAAACTATATCTTCCGGTATTAGGTATTGGCTTTTAAGCACACAAATAGTATACTTAATATGCGCTCAAAAGTGGAGGTGAACGCATGAGTGCAAAAATGGGAAGACCAAAGCTGGAAAACCCTAACAGTGTTCGCACAAGCGTCCGTCTAGACGTGAACACGGACAAACAGCTTTCGGATTATTGCGAAAAAAACGGCATTTCTAAGGGAGAAGCTGTTCGTGAAGCTGTCCAGCAATGGCTTGAACATCAAAAATAAAAAATCCCCTAAACTGTTCGTAACTTGGCAGTAGCAGACAGTTTAAGGGATTACACTCCATGCGATTATGGGTGATAAATCCATTATATCATCTTCATAGTTGCATTACAAGCAAGATTTTGTGGTAAGGCTAATGAACATTCCAGCAACGAAAGAAGAAATTCTTGAAAACTTCAAGAAAAACAGCAATGGTCGTCCGCTCAATAAGGATGATTACGAGATTGCGGAAGCGTTATCTCGAATCACTTACAAGGCGTATGAAGCCGGCATGGAAGATGCCAAACAGTTGAATATGGAGGATATGATGGATAACAAGAGATGTAACGCACTTCACGTTTTCAAGAACAAGACCTTTGGCCAGCTTCGCACGATTGAAGAAGATGGAAAGATTCTTTTCTGTGCTTCTGACGTGGCAAAGGCTCTTGGGTACGTTCGCCCCGCAGATGCTATTACGCAGCACTGCAAGGGGTCGGTGAAACGCCGAGTCCTTACAAAAGGTGGCGAACAGGAAGTGAAATTCATTCCAGAGGGCGATGTTTATAGACTTATCGTTGGTAGCAGACTCCCTAGTGCAGAAAAATTTGAAAGTTGGGTTTTTGATGACGTTCTTCCGTCTCTCCGAAAGGATGGCTATTACAGCCTTGCCCCGCAGGAGAACAAGCCCGACACGCAGGGCGATGCAATCTTGCAAGTGTTGATGAAGAACACGGAAGTCCTGCAAGCCATCGTTCAGCAGAACCAGCAGATTATGATTGCGCTTACCAACCTGTCCGTCAGTGATGCAAAGCGCACGATGGAGATTCAGCCTTACACTTCCCATCAGGGGCAAAAGGGTGACGGCAAACGTAGCAAGCGAATCACAATCCTTATGAGCGACAGCGAGCGGACGTTCGTTACGAGAGAAGCCCGCAAGCATGGATTCACGGCAGGTGAGTACATCTATAACCTGTCCGTTGCGGCATCGAAAGACCAGATTGACTTAGGCTGAATTGGCGGCTGAATTTTCAGCGCTGATAGTAAATAAAGAGGGGGTCTGTCCAATTTTGGACAAATCCCCTCTTCTGTTTTACTTATCAGCAATGCAATCCCAGTAGAGATATGCCTTGCCGTCTGCGGCATCCGCGTCCTCAAGGAACGCCTTTGCCATGTCAGCGTAGAAGCCCGGAGTGTCAACGGACTGACGCTTTGCGACCTGACAATAATCCGAGTACATCATGTTCATGACCGCCCAGAAATCGTTTGGGTCACAGGTGATATTGCGCTGTTTCGCAACGTCCTGCGTCTGTTCCAGCGTCCAGTGACAGCCTTTCGTGCCGTCAGCGTTCACCATGCTGTCACACCATTCCTCTGCTTCATCGTGGGTGAGGTGCTGGCGCGGCATCTTGATGGAGCGGCTGTCTGCGCCGCCACGTTCGTACTGTCCAGACCGCTTGTCCCAGTCTCCGTTCTGCGAGAAGCCGATTTGCGGCATCTTGCGCCCATACTCTACGTCAGGGTAGCGGGGGATAGGATAGGGGTCGATGTAGCGGTTCTCCTCCTGCGGATAGTAGGGATAGCGGTCGTTGCCGCCTTCCAGCTTACGCAGACGGCGTTCCATCTCACGCTCCCTGCGGTCACGCTCTTCCTCAAGGCGGTCACGTTCCGGCTCACGGTTTTTGTCGTGGTCACGGAGCATCATCATGCGGCGAAAATTAGTCTTGCCCATAATCTATACCTCCTCAAGAAATGGACGCGGGCGCACCAGCGTGGGAACGGCAGAAGCAGCCAAGATATTTGAACGTGCCGGTGCCGGTCGCAGACGTTGCAACGCGGGTAGCGTAGCGGGTGCGAGTGTGGATGCTCTCGGCGGTTGCCTGAGCGCAGTTGCAGTCGGTCAGAGGGTATGCCGTAGTTCCTGCGCCAATGGTAATGACCACAGGGGCGTTGATGGTGGCCGTGTCCGGGATGCTCTGGGCAACCACGATGCAATACTTCTCTCCGTTCTGGTATGCGCCAGCAGGAATGTTAATGGTCAGCGTATCATTGTCAAACGTAACGGACTGGCTCAGCACCAGATGCGGGCAGAGTTTGCAGCTTGTTTTGCAAGCCATAATGTTTTCCTCCTAAAAAATCAGGGGCAGAGGTGTCTTACCCCTGCCCCGATGGTTCACCCGGTGTTATCGGGGAGTGTTTGGATTAGCAGCAGCCGCAGCAGTTCACGCCCACGTTGGGGTTTGCCACCTGATAAGCGGGAATCGGACGAGGATTGACCCGGTTCAGGATGGTATCGGTCTGCTGAGACATCACGGTGGTCAGAAGCGCATTCTGACGATCCTGAGAAGCGGCGAACTTCAAGTTCTGGTTCTCAGCGGTCAGAGTGGCAATCTTATCCTGCGTGAAGTAGTCCATCATGCTGCGGAAGTTGGCGTTGCAGTTGTCAACGATGGCGCGAGCGTTGTCTGCGATAGCCTGACGGGTAGCGCAGTCCTCCGTTGCGATGGTGTACTTCAGGTCGCCGATAAGCTGTTTGTTCTCGCAGCAGCAAGACGCCAGCTGCGTGGCAAGTGCGGTCTGACCAGCCTGCCGTGCGTTGCCCTCCTGCATGATGGCAAGGCTGATGGCATTGTCGCCGTTGGACACGCTGCGCTCCAAGCCGTTCACGAGCTGTGCGTTCTGATAGCCAAGCTGACAGATAGCACTGTTCACACCAGCAAAGCCGTTCGCAATGTTGGCGTTGATGCCATTGATCTGCGCCAGCTGGTCATAGCCCAGAGAGCAGATACCGCTTTGGATGCCTGCCAGAGAGCGGGATGTGTCCTGCTGGTAGAAGCCCTCAGACAGAGCCGCGCGAGTGTCGTTACCGCCCTGACCGGTTGCACCAGTGCCGACCAGATAGGGGATGTAGCTGTTCATGCCGTTGTCGCCGCCGTTCCGGCCATAGCCGTTCGTACCCCAGCCGAAGATGATGGCAAGGATAATAACAGCCCACAGACCTTCGTTGCCGAAGAATCCGCCGTTGTTATTGCCGCCGTCCTGCCCAGCCAGATAGCCAGTTGCAAAATCGTCCATAACAAAACTCCTTTCGGTTTTGCGTTATGCTATCCCACCGCCGTATGCGATGGGCGAAGCCAAACAAATGCGGTTTTTGTCAAGTCCGCAAAACTGAGAAGCGTTTCGCTTAGAGGGATGCTTATTTTAGGATTGTTAAGTCAGCTTGGAGGGTTGTCTTTTTTGTCTTTTTGGTCATCCCAATTTTTGCTGGCAGCGCCGAAAATGAAGCCAAGCATTAAAGGAACCCATATTTTGTCATTGCCGCACAGATTGTTGATGTCAAAATCTTTTTCGGAATGGTTGTTTTCAAAATCATCCATTGTAAAGCCTCCTCACTTCGGAAGCGTCAAATTCAGGACGCTTGCCAGCTGGTTCAGGTCGATGCCACGCTCTTTGGCGAGGTTCTGCGCCATCGTTCGGAGCTGTGTTTCGTTTTTACCCTGAATCAGGTTCAGCCCCTGCATGATGGGTGCATTCTGCCCGCTCAACTGCTGGATAAGCCCCATCGGGTTTTGCCCGGCACGAGCCAGATTTGCCAGCTGCATGATAGGGCTGTGAGTAATCATATCAATCGGAGAGGGCATCGCTTATTCTCCTTTCTTCGCTGCGGCAGTGGGCTTCGAAAAGCTCTTCTGCCACTTTTCCAGTTCATCCAGCCGGTGCACGAGGGCATTGTACTGCTCAATAGGCACATACTGCTGTGTCGGTGCAGCGGTTTGCTGTGCCTGTTGTGCCTGCATCTGCCGCCATGCTTCCGGGCTGTAGAACTCCTGTACATAGGATTCACAGGTGTCCGGGTTGAGCCGCTTACAGTAGATCACACCGCTGCGCAAGTCTGGGCAGTAGGTCGGTCTGCCGTACAGGTCAGACGGTATCGCCAGAAATTCTTCCCTGCTGGACACAGGTCTGCCAAGCAACCAGCCGCCATCTTGTGCCGACTGCTGAACAGGCTGCTGCCCATTCATCGGCTGCGGACGCTGCGGCTGTGCCTGTTGCATCTGCGTGTTTGGCAGGGAAGTGGCAAGGCCTACCGTGCCCATGCTGCCGTAAGGATTGACAGGCTGCTGCGGAACGTAGGGCGTTCCGGGTGCCGGATAATAGCTCATAATACATCCCTCCTTGTGCTCTAAGTGTACCGCATCGACAAAAAGTGAAGGACAACGAAGGTACAGCGAAGGACAAAAAAAGAAAAGCGCCCACACGGAAAAATCCGCATGAGCGCTTAACTGTTAAGGGTTTCACTTTGGAAGCAAGAATAAAATATCACGTTTTAGTTTGCGCGGCAAGAGTTTCGACAAAACTAGTGCAAATAAGGCAAAAAATCAAGAGCGGAACTGCCCGTAGGCAATGCCGCTTTCTACAAAGGCCGTAGCCTTTCAAATCATAAATCGTATGGCACATAATGCAAAGACGCATACACGGATAATGCCACGACCAAAACCGAGCTATGCCAAAACGGAAGGACGGTTTTTAGAACGCTTGATGTCGCCCCAAAAATAATCAGAGCAAACAAGACACGAGATAAAAAGCGATATATTTTATTTGCCATAATATTATATAAAAGCGTCTCCCGCATGGTACGCACTGCAAGTAGGCGGGCGGGAGACTGGTCGGCGCCTATCTGGCAACCGCTTTTTTCATTCCCCGATAAAGCACGAGGCTGGCTTGCAAATATCCACCCTAATGCGCTTCTTCGAGAGGCTGGGAGGATTTGTTGAGATTATTATACCACAAATCGTGCAAAAAGAAAAGCCAGCGGGTAAACGTTCTTCCGCTGGCTCTCTGTACACATTTCTCCGAAGTGTGTGTACTCTACTTCGGACGGTACAAATAGTATATCACATATCCAACGTTCTGTCAATGTTCCTCAGCCGGTAGCTTATTGCCGTCCGGCTGTAATGTGTCTGTGCTGCAATGTCCGGCAGCGGGAGCCGCTCCACATACCGCAGTAAGGCTATCTTACGGTCTACCCTCCCAAGCGGTGCGTTTTTGATGGCGGCGGTCATCTGCTGTCGGTCAAGTCCTTGCAGTGCAGTGGGCAGCACTACACGAGCCGCCGCCACAGGCAGCACCGAGCCAGAAGGGCTGCGGCAGCTGTCCGGCGTTGCGCACCATATCGACAAGCGCGCCAAACCGGTGACAAAATGTCACCAGTTTGTTGGCATTGCCGAGGTGGTATGTTTTCGTGAGGCCAAGAAAACGTTCGTGTGCGGCGTACATCTCGGTGACGCCACCGGGATGTTCGTATGTAATGCTTGCCATGATATCCTCCTTACTGCGCGATTTCATCAGCGTTCGCCTTGTCCTTCGCATCCAGAGCGTCGTAGTACGCCTGTGCCAGTGTCTCAACCTCTGCAATGTCGTCCTCTGTCAGCAGACCACTGTCCAGATGGGTGTATGCCTTGTCCAGCCAGAACGCAACATCGCGTCCTGCTGCAATTTCCCGCTTGATACTGCGCAGCGTCAGGTCATGGCGAGATCTGCTTTTGATAGCCATAGTCAGTCCTCCTTATGTCGTTGTCATTGATGCCACAGCATCCTCAAGGTCAGTGATGCGTTTGATAGGGTCTGCTCTGCCGGTCACCGTCACGCTGTCCGCATCGGTCAAGACTGTGTTCACGCCGCTCAGAGCTGGGAGGGGCTGTGCGCCGGTTGCGGTGAAAGGGGTGGGCGTTTCCAGCTTGTAGCAGACTTGCACAGGGGTTCCGGCGGCGTACTGGGCGGCGAGGTAGGATTTCAAAGCGGCAACGTCTGCAAATGTAGACCAACGCAGATATAGGGATGTTTTCCACCCGTTTACTCCTTGTACCGTATTCGAACCTGAAACCGATGCAATAGGGAACGTTGTGCAATAATCGTCCCTGGACAGCGCTCTTGTTCCAATGGAAATTGATGTGCACTGAAAATAAAGAGTATCACCGGACCCAACGGCATTCCATGGTTCCGTTCCATCCAGCGTCAACAACTTCTGCATCCCCAGTCCCTCTCCCGTCACTGCGTCCACCGTGCCGCCGTAGATGGTTTCAGGCAGGGTCAAGGTGGCGGTTTGGCCGATGTAGGGTGCGTAGGTGGTGGGGGCGGTGGATTTACTCGCTGTTGCAATGACTGGCGTGCCATAGGGCGTTGACCCCGATGAAAAATTGACACAGTAATACGCGCATTTCGCTGGCGTTTTAAACGTAAAATCAAATCCGGCAGTACCGATTACATTCTTTTTTTCATCATAAAAGCAACCGACTTCTATGTTTTTATTAAAGCGATAGGTTGTATTCGGTGAGCACGGTTGAATGCCTGATATCCAATAACCACTTGAATTTGATATCTCATAATAATTGGCTGTTGTATTGAAATTCTGATATTTATTATTTTGAAACAGCGACGGATTTAGCAGATTCTCCCCGCACCTTGTCACCGTCACACTATCCCTGCCCTTGATGGGCCGCACATTCTCCGGGCTAGGGTCGCCTGTACCTTCCTGCGTCGGCTCCCAGCTCACCTTACAGCCCAGCGGATATCCTGACACAGGGTAGCAAACGACAGGGTTGCCGGTCTCTTCCAGCGGCGGACAGAGCATATCCACGATGTGCTTGCTGCTCCACGGGGCAGAGTCGGTCACGGTGGTGTCATCAATTTGTGGGGCATCTTTGCCGTCTGCACCTGCCGGGCCGACTGGGCCCTGTGGCCCCTGTGGTCCAGTGTCGCCGGTGTCTCCTTTCGGGCCCTGCTCGCCCTGTGGACCACGATCACCCTGAATGCCTTGCGGCCCCTGCTCGCCACGAGGGCCAGTCTCACCCTGCGGACCAGTGGCTCCGGTAGCGCCTGTGGGGCCTTGAGGTCCACGCTCGCCCTGCGGGCCGACCGGGCCGATGGGACCGGGGTCGCCTTTCTCGCCTTTGAAGTCACCGCTTGCAATGCCGTCCTTGAGCTCCTGCAGGCTGCCAGCGGCTTCCTGAGCGCTCTGGTCTGCATTGCCCGCACTGGTGGCGGCTTCACTGGCGGCAGTTTGTGCATCGGTCTTGGCCTGCTCTGCGGCGGTGGCATCGGTGTGCACGGCATCCACCAGCTCCTGCCATGCAGGCGCGCCCGGCTCCGGCTCTGTGCCGTCCTCTGTGCCGCTGTTGGCGCTGACACGATACCGCAGGTCTGCGCTGGTGACGGTCTTTGTGCCGTCGCTGCCCTCAAAGGTGATGCAGCCATTGCCGGGCTGTGCGGTCACGCTGGCGGGCACGTCCACAGAGCCGTCAATCACCAGCGTGGACGCCGGGTCTTTGCCGCCAGGGACATGCCAAAACGCCCGGATGGTCAGGCCTTCCCACTCGCCGGTTGCATCGACGCGCAGGCGGTACACGCCCCGGTTCTTGGTGTAGCCAAAGCGCACCAGCTGCTCATAGCCCGGCACTTTGACGACGCCATTGGATGCGAGAGATACGCTTAGCTCGATCATGCTTTACTCCTTGTTGATGGTGGGCATCTTCTCCGTCAGTGCCTTTTTCATCATGCTGACAGCCTTTTCGATCACACTGTCCAGCACTTCATCGGTGATGAAAGGCTTCAGCCAGTCCGGCAGTGCGCCGCGCAGTGCGGCAAAGACCTGTGCCTTTTTCTTGGCTCCCTGACCGCTGCCCATGATGCTGTTTTCTGCCAGAGTCACCAGTTCCAGTGCCCACTGCTTGACGTACTGCTTATAGCCCAGACGAATGGCACCTACGGCCAGAGAGATAAAGCCCAGGGCCATCAGAACCAGGGCGACGGGGGTGGGGATAAAGTTAAGCATTGCTTCCATGTTTCGTTACTCCTTCCATGAGGTAATTATCGATTTTTTCCTTGCTGGCTTGCATAGCGGGCACGTTGTTTCCGGTCAGCTGTGCTTCCAGCAGGGCACGAACGGCTTCAAGCGTCAGGCGGTTTACTTCGTCGATTTCCCCGAAGCGGGACAAATCGCGCCCAAGCGCCAAAGAATGTTGCGCATAGCCCGTTTCTAGCGTTTGCAAGCGCTTGTCCATCTCGTCAAGCCGCTTGTTCTGCGCATCGTCGGGGGCCTGCGCCTTTTTGATGTACTTGTGAATGATTTCCAGCACCTTGTCGATGGTGACGGTCGCAGCGCACAGGCTGCCCAGGACGCTCAGCACCCACAGCAAAGCTTCTTTTTCGCTCATTCGCCCTCCTGGAGACGGGTCAGGCCCTTCTTGCGGATGATACGGGGGTAGTTGAGGGTGGTGACGTTGAGGTCTACGTTGCCCGTGATGCCCGGCAAGCTGCCCTTGCTGGTGTGCTGGTGGGCGTTGTAGGCAAAGGTCACGGCAGGCGTCTTTCCTGTGTAGTCGGCCAGCCAGACGTCGTAGGGGCTGAGGGCAGCACCGCCCATATACAGGCGTGTCTTAGCAAAGCTGGTGTAGGTATAGAGCTGGGCATAAAAGCCCATGTCTTCCACCTTTTTCAGGGCGTAGGCTGTCAGGTCGGTCAGCGCCTGCTTGCCAAGAACCCTGAATTTGTTGTCCTCCACGTCCACTGCCACAGGCATTTCCAGCGTCTTGCCACGCAGGGCGTCAGCCAGCAGGGAAAGCTCTGCATCGGCCATTGCCTTGCCGGTGGCGTAGGTGTAGTAATACACACCCACCGCCAGACCTGCCGCCTTTGCATGGCGATAGTTCGCTTCAAAGGTCGGGTCGATGTACAGGCCGTCCGCTCGCTTGGAGAGCTTGCGGTTTGTGCTGACGGTCTTGAGCATGACGCCCTGATAGCCAGCGGCCTTGACCTTCTTCCAGCCCTCCGGTGTAATGCTGCCCTGATACCGGCTTACGTCGATGTAGCGATAGGGCGGTGCTCCCGTCCACTCGGTCACAAATGCCATCGTGTCCTCCTGTTCTGCCTGTTCTTCCGCCAAAGCGGCAAAGAACCGGCTCAAAAAGTTAAAAAGTGCGGTCAAAAATGTGTTGTTTATTGCGATCAACCTCCCGGGCCCAAGAGTAGGCATTAAGCGCCATGGACGGCCTTCTGCTTGGCCAGCAGCTCGATCAGCTCCTTGTACTCGGCCTCGGTGATACGGCCGAGGGCGTAAAACACGTCCAGCTTGTCCGCAAGGCCAGCGGTCTGGCCGCGCTCGATCAGGCGTTTACAGATACGATACAACATAGTTTTTACCTCCTTATGTGGTGGTGTCAGTGGTGGTGTCGTCGGTCAGCCCCAGTTCCAGCAGAGCGACGCGGTATTCCTGATCTACCGCCAGGGCATCCGTGTCCGCCTGCGCGGCCTGGGTCTCGGTCAGCAGGTCCGCGAGGGTGGGGTAGTGGTAGCCGGTGACCCAAAAAGTGATACTCGCATTTGTTGACTTTTCAAACTGAAAGTGCAGAGTACCCTCCGACCGGAACGTAGTTGTGGAGTAAGTAGCGACGGCGGAAGCGTCAAGGTTGTGATAAGTCGACCCGCCGCGTGCAATATCGACTTCGGTACCATCGCCGCGTTCCGATTTAGATTTGATATGCACATAATCCACGCCATCGGGAATCTGGATGTCGTAAGACCGAATCATATTGTGGTTCGAGGCAGCGGTAGTCACCGTAGTGTTCCACACCAGCCGGGGCTCCGACTTTACCGCCACGGCGGCAGCGATCTTGTCATTGAGCGTTTTGGCGCTGAGGGTGCCGTCC
>ERZ827150.480-NODE-480-length-58753-cov-89.160551_pt1 | contig 58753 bp, 83 predicted proteins | sample MGYA00519779_ERZ827150 | MGnify/ENA primary metagenome ERZ827150 (study PRJEB31778, sample SAMEA3449267) | human gut metagenome | biome: human gut; feature: human-associated habitat; material: faeces | place: United Kingdom | collected 2010/2012 ...
TTTGTTTTTAGTGGAATATTGGGTAGAGTATGAAAACTAGAAATATGATTGAGAATAAACATATAATTAATAAACATATTTTCTCTAAGAGTGTCATAGTTGGTCTAATTCTACTTGGATTACTTTTAAGAGGTATTTGAGTTGATTTAGGTTAGCGTGGATAGTAGGTATTACATTAGATATAGCATTAGCATCTAAAGATACTGTTTCTTTTTCAGTGTAATTCATAATAATGACAACCTTGTTGATAATTATATCGAGTTGTTGTTTGATTTCTTTAGATGGGTTGGTTACCTAATTAATATAATATTTATTGATTATATTAATCACGGTTTGGATTTCCTGGATTTTCTTTTTGTAGTTCATTTTTGAGCTTTTTTAAGGTTTCTAGAGCAATCTTAGACTTAATTGCATATTGTTTATGGATATTGGATTCTGGAGGATATATTTCTAATCCAATTTGATAAGAATTATATCTGTCTGTCCATTCTATTGAGTGATTATATCTTTTAGTGGATATAGAGACCGGAACGTTATCTATTAAGATTATCACCAATGATTCTTTCTGCTTTGTAGAAACAGGCTTTGATTCCATTGTCTGTATCTTCTTTTTTAATTAAAAGGATAGCATAGAACTTGCTAGAGGCCTTTATTTTAGTTTCTATATATTTACCTTCATTTGGTAAATAACGTCTTACTAAGAAATGAATTAATCTTTTCATGGTATTTTGTAAAATTTAGGGTATCTGATTAGTTTAGCTGATTTGATTACAAGGTATAAATATTCATTATATTTATCCTTAGCCAATATTCTATCCTGAACATTAATTCCCGGGATATAGACATTACTTTGTTTATCCATAAGTATATCATATTGAGCTTTACTTATTCGGTATACTTTACCATCATATTCTATAGGCTTTTTCATAGCGTAGATTTAAAGGTTGGAATATTGGGATATTTACCTATGTTAAGCAGTTTATCTATATAATCGAAGTATTCTTGCCTGATATCTGCTAATTTTCTAAAATCTACATAAGAATCATAACTACCATTTAATTAGTTTCATGGTTCTATGTATTTAATTCTATGTACTGTACCATTTTTATCAACTATGATCCTTTCCCTGATAATTAGTTCTTCTTGTTCAGTTGTGGTATTTGATTGGTTATTATATACTGATTTATTTAGAGTAGAATCATATTCGGGAGGGAATTTAGTTGAATAATCTGGCATTGGAGTAGACATTTTATAAGTTGGTGTCCAATCTATAGGTTCTTCTTTATGACACCTCTTATATGCAACCGCAATAAGTAAGATTATCAGTATTTGATATGAATAATGTGGTACTTTCATTATTTTTTAGTTTTAATCAAATATAATAAAAACTTATTGCATATGCAAATCTATTTACTAAAGTATACTTCTGATGATAAAATAGATAGCTGCTAATACTGGTATTACTTTAGTGAATTTATCTAGAGCTTTGATATCCTTTGTCATAATCTAAAGCTTTTCTTCTTCTACTACTTAATATCCATCTGAGTACTTTAAGTAATAACAGGTTTTCACCATAGATATCATATAGCCATGGCCTTAACCTATACTGGTTTAGAGCATATTCAAATAACTCATAATGATATCCTCCTTTGATACTTAGGTCGATTAGTTGTTTCTCCAAATATTCACTATTTACAGTGATTTTACTTGAAAATGATGGTTTTACAATGAGCTCCTTCATAACTGTACGTAATTATGATAAATTGATACAAAATAATCGTCTTGATCAGTTTTATAAATATTGTCATATGAATGATCAATGGGTTTACTTTCCATAAAACCACGAGTTCTTATAATGAAAGGATCACCATCTCCTGATAGGTGTTCTATCTGAGTGACAATGCTCAACCCCTGATCTGGAGTTCCCTGATTATGGATATATAAATCTCCGGGTTCTACTTGATCTGGAGACTTTTGAAGCATTATCATATCAAGCTCCTCATTGATCTTAATGGCAACATCAAATATGGGATTTAACTTTTCATCATGTGTGATATGGATAAAATTTCCCTGCCATTTCCCATGAATATCCAAGATTTCTATATATGGAAAACAGGAGTTAAATGATACCATTATCCCCCCTTTGCAAATGAACCAAGGTTCTACTTTACTTGACTGAAGGGTTATTTTTTGACCTGGTATTCTTGTGATTTCATTCTTACTCATCTTAAAATCTATAGGATAGATATAAGAATCTTCGTCTGATTTTTGATTGAATTTAACTCTACTTCTTATTCTACACCCAAAAGTATTAATAAGATAATAAATATCTCCAGCTGCTTCTCTAGCAGTAAGTCTTCTATTCGGTCTCATCTTCAAATGATTTTAACATGATTAATATATAATTAACTAAATAAGCTTTATCTGATTTTCTAAGCCTTTGATCATCTATAACTCTATTTGAGATAGACCTTGCATTATCAAAGTAACTTATTTCAGCATTGGTATCCATATTTTGAATTTCAATTTCATAATCTTCAACTATGGATTCCCTGGTTTGAATACCTAAGCAAGTACATCCACTTAAGAGTATACTTGCTAAGATTATATTATATTTCCTCATATTCACCGATTTCAATATTTACACCATCAGTACCCGGTATATTTTCAATACTTTCAATAAAGTATTCTTTTGGACCATCCCAGAATCTTACTTCCAGGTTACTACCATCCATATTTTCCAAAGCTTCGATTAAATCTTTTACAGTCATAATATTTAGTTTTTAGGGGTTAACTTTATAATTTGAGATACTTTTAATTCTCCATAGTATCCTCTATATTCCAACTCTTTGATAAGTTGACCGGGAGTAAACCCAGCTAATTCGGGATAAAAACCTCTAACTTTAACTAACTCTGTTTGGTTTTTTTTTCTTTGAATCTAGATTCTCTTTAACGCATTGTTTACAGATTACCCTATGACCATCTTTAGATCTTTTATCTGTATGAAAATCAGTGATAGGTTTTTCAATATTGCATTGTTTGCAAGTTTTAGTTGTGACTTCTTCCATGGTATCTTTAGTTTTGGGTTTTTATTTTTATTTCTTTATACAAATATAAATCTAAATTTATAAAAATGCAAATATATTAATATAAAAAAAGTGGGTAACTGCATGTTTAATGAGCTACCCACCCATGGTTTTGAAAGTATGTTAATTTATATTATCCTGGATAGAGTTCCAATTCAGGATCATCTGCATCTCTATCTATCTTGAGTTCTATTTCTCTTCTTATTTCATGATGATCTTCTTCGAATTTACTGAGTACTCCCTTATAGTCATCTGCAATGAGTTTTAATTCCCCTGAATTAAGGGTTAAACCCTCTTTGCTAGTATCAACTCCTTGTTGTTTAGTAGCTACTACTTCTGGAAATTCTTCTACCTCATAAGTAGCTTCTATATATTGTAATTCTTTACTTTTGTCTATGGTTTTAGCATTTTCCTGTTCTACTATCTCAATAGCTTCTTCTACTGATATTCCACCCTGATTATTTTGTTGATTGAATTGGTTGAATATATTGACTGACCCACTTCCTGATAGACTTCTTAGTAATGACTGGAGATTAGTAGTAGTGTTTAATTTGAGACCCAATGCCTTGTTCAATTCAGAAGTAACAAATGGAGCATATCTATTTCCCTGTGATTCCCTTAAGACATTCACTTGAGAAGCTACTTCCATTCTATCTTCTAATAACCAAGATAATTGCTGGCCCATAATAGCATCCATCAATTGTTCTTGATGCTCTCTATCCCATATCTTAGTATTGAGCATTTGATCTCTCATATGGATTCTTATCCTATCTGCATTACATTTTAGAAAATTACTCAATTCCATGATAGAATAATGTTTTCCACAAATATTTCCATTAGAGATTAACCATTGTTGGATATAATATGATTGAATCTTATCTAAAATGGTTGTGTCTTTACTGGTTTTATACTCTTTCATTAATTGAGTAACCCCTAAGGGTCTGGGGAACCTGATTGTTTTCTTTTCCATGATTTTAACGGATTTATTACTTATATAGCCTTATTCTAGTAATTCATACAAAAATAGAGGTTAAAATCTATGTTCTAACCCCTATTAATTTTTTCTATTAGAAATCCAAGTTGACTAAGATGCTATCACCCATAGTTGCAATGGACTTTTCCCTAATGTATCCTTCAAAATTTAAATGAGTTAAAAGGCTTCCAATATAAATAAATAGTTCACTATCATTTTCTACCTTATCAACCCTTAAGCTTAAGCAACTCCTGTGTACTTTCAATGTATAATTACTGAACTCTTCTTTGTGTTTGATTAAAAGTTCTAATAATTTTTCTATGGTTTTTTGCATATAAGGCAGTCGGTTTTAGTCTTGTGTAATATGGCTTATCTTTTTCTTAATATCCAAATTATCACCCATTCTTTTCATCTTTTCTTTTAAACCATTCTCATCTACTTTATTTTCCAAGTATTTTTCCCTTTTAGCAACTATAGCTGCATGTTCCTCTGGAAAATATTTTTCTCTTGCAGGAATTACTGCACTTGCATAGAAAGCTGAAAATAGTTCGGGAGTAAAAGGTTTACCAACTTTCTTATTAGAAATACTCCAGAATTTAGTCTGCATTTCTTTAACTAATTCTTGGAATACCTTAAATGGAAAGTCCATACCTTTATTAACCCTTGCAATATGGATTAATTCTAGCCTATCTAGAAATTCTTTACCTAATGCCCTTATAAACTCTTCCCTATTAAATTCATAATTCTCTAGATCAAGTTTAAATTCTTTAATGTAATCCTTGGTTTTCATAGTCTTAAATTATTTGAAATAAATAACCGTATTCAGTGTCCTCAAAGTAAGATATAAACTTTGTGTTTTCAAATCTTATCTTTTCTTTCTCTTCATTGGATATATTTTTCTTAAACCCAGTTACAAATAACCTATCAGTACCACTATCATTTATAATAAATTTAACTCTATTGAATTTGTTTTCTTGCATAAAGTATCCTGAACAACCATAGTCAGGTCCATATACACCAGAATTTCCTAATTTGTAAAACCACTCATATACTAGATAGTTTAAGGATATTTCTATATCCATTCTACCACTAAGAGTGATACCAAATATAATGTTTGCCTTATCTAAGGTTAGCGTTTTGACTTTTTCTGAATACATTGGAAGTAATTTGTTATTTCGTTCAACCTGTCAGTGATTAGTGCATATACAAACAACTTTATTGGTCTATGAAAGTATTCTCTGATATTCTTTTCATTGATATACATATCATAGATTACAAAAAATTTCTTTTGTTTGCTATGTTTTAATGATCTTTGAGTAAGATAGGTGACTATGCACCTTTTATGTAACTCTAGTAATTCTTTATTTGCTTTAAGAATCACTTTCTTTGATAATCCCAAATACATAATCTCTCATACTACTTTAAATTGGTTAGTAATAAAGTAAGGGGAATTTAAATTCCCCTTACCCAGCTTTAGGCTATGAGAGAGATTATGCAGACTTTACGTTTGCCTTTTTGAATTTGAGATATTCTTTTTCCTTTGCTTTGAACTCTTTGGATTGTTTATCTTCAATTCGAAGCATTTCCAATTCCAATCGATTGAGTTGATTTCTTACCTGCTGACGGTGTTTCTTTCTTGAAAGAGTGTCCTGGCAATCTGCAGGGTAAATATATTTTACTTCTCGTTTGGTAATTACTTCTTCTACCAAATTTACCTCTGCTTGTTTCTTAACTTTCTTGACTACCTTTTCTTTTGCAGTTTCAGGTTTCTTAACCTTCTTAACTTTGATAGTCTCGGTCTCTTTGGCCTCTTCCTTAGGTTGAACATTAACCTTAGCTTCGTTTTCGACCTTTACTTCCTGGAAGTTCTGTTCATTTTGTTTTTGGGTTTTCATAATATAAAAGGTTTTAAAGTGATTAATTAATTATTATTTGTTTTTATTTCTTAATGCAAATATAAATTAAAAAATATCTATTTGCAAATTTTTTCTTTTAAATCTTCAGGGAGTATTGACTTGATAGCTTTTAAGTGTTCCTCTGGTGTGAATTGGTGTACCTTAGTTTCCCCATTTTCATTAGTTTCATATGTTGGAAATATATCTGGAGCAAGTTTTCTCATAATTCTTGTTGCTACAATGGATTGAATACCATGTATCTCATGTCTAACTTCATTTGCTTCATCTGGGTGAGTAAATCCAGCTTCTACAAATTCATTCCAAAGCTGTTGGGTAATAACTAATAACTGAAGTTCTTTATTCATTTCTTAAAGCTTTTAAGGTTTTTTTAAAGGTTTTCATATACCAACATTTTCCATTGCATTCTTCTCCTCCAGCCCCACAAATAACTGGTTTAGGTGATAGCCCATATTCATGTTGTCTCTTTTCCCGTATATGCCAATAAGGGCAACACTTTTTATGAGCTTCTAGAGCTTCTTTTTTACTATAAAGAATATCCTTAGCTTTCATAATCTTTTAATTCTTTGATAGCTTTATATATCTTATTAGCATAATCTTTTCCTGCTCCTGGATTATGTAATTTTATAGCCTTATCAATATCCCTTTTTGGATTGTAATGATTCTGAACAATAGCAAACATTTCTAGAGATTTATCAACAGAGAATCGATCATCCAGTGTATAGTTTTTTTTGGACAATCGATTTACTTCTTGTACATATATTGGTGTAATCTGCAAAATCCCACCATCATTATGTTTTCCAATAGCTTTTGAATTACCCCCAGATTCTACTTGAATTAGGGCCCTTAAGAATAAATTCCATTCATGCGATTGTAGCTGGGTTTGGAAACTCTCCCAATAATCAGTCTTAGTATTAACTGGATTTCCTATAGAGTTTACACCCAATAAGAAAACTAAAGTAAATACCATTGTAATTAACTTTTTCATGATCTTTTAGTTTTGATTATCAAATAACCCATTTGAGGGTAAAAGGTTTAAACACCCCTTTATAGCATCATAATTATTTTCATTTCCCATTATCCTGTCTGATATAAGTAGTATCAATTCTCTTAATTTATCACAATCTATGAAAAACTGATCTACTTGGTTATCATCTAAAGCTCCAACATCTCTACTCAATCTACTACAAGCGATTTCAGCTTTCTTAAGAGTATCAATAATTCTATTAAAGTGATATTTAGTATCATGTTTTAAGTCCAAACCTTTACTTCTCATGGATTTTATATTCTCTTGCATTAATACATAGAGAACATCTGCCAATTGAAATATAAGTTTAGTTAGAGCCTCTTCTCTTTTAGAGAATTGTATAGTTTGAATCTTATCTACCCTCTGCTCCATAATAATCTATTAAGTCACTATAATCCAAATCCATTTTTTCAATTAATTCTTCATGAGACATCCCTTTGATCTTTTGAACATCTGGAATTTTAACCTTTCCTTTAAAACCCCTATAATCCCTATAAGTTACAGTGTTAGTTTCATAGTCTAAGGATTTTACTGCACTGGCTGGTTTACTGAAATCTGCATTTTTCCATTTATTACCAACCTTAGTATGGGTTTCCTCTTCATTTAGAAGTAAAAATGTAGTTATAACTATGGTTAATCCAATAATTACTTTGGTAACCCTATTAACTACATAATCCATAGCTTCTTTTTTACTTGAGCCAAAAATATTATCATCCATTGACTACCCTCCTATAGTTATAAATTCCTTTGATATTCTTATCAAAATATTTACCCAATGAATCAGCTTGAGTAATACCATCGATTACTTCTGTTGGTACATCATAATATTCATAAGTAGCTCCACTGTTAAAAGTAATGGTTAATAATCTTTTACTTTTAATATAACTCATCTTAAGTATTCTAGATGACTTCTTCCCCTTTGGTAACAGATTCCGTGAACTTTCCATAAGTTTCTCTGATTTTAAGTTTCCTAACAAAGTTTCCTTGTAAATCTTCCTCTATTTCAAAAAAGATATTCCAAAGTTCATTAACTGAAGGTTGAGAAGCTATTAATAAATCTTCTTCCATTATATAAAGAGTGCTTCTCAAAGTATTGAACCACCTTACATTTTTATAATATATATCTGATAGAATATAGGGTATCTGTTCCCCCTCATTTAATCTATCTTTTAATTCAATAAATATTTGTTTCCATCTATTCCCTGCTTTTGGAATATCTGCAAGGGTTCCACCCAATTCTAGAATAGTTTTAGCATATTCCCCTGGATTTTCCTCATTTTCCTTTTGAACTTCCTCTATTGCCTGGATATTGATATCTAAAATCAATCTAAGAATAGCAACTGAACTTAAGTTAGTTCTTAACAGTGGTTTGATTTGCCCTTCCATCTTTTATTTTTTATTTATAATGCAAATATATTAAAATAAAATTTAAATGCAACAAGTGTTAAATTACTGGTTTATGCTGTATACAAAAAGACCAGAGATTTGTTGTCTCTGGTCTAAGGAAAGAGCTCACCTAAAAATAAACCCCATAAACCTAACTAAATCACAGATTCTCTTTCCTTTTCTTTTTCTTCACCCTTCTATATATGATCACAGAGTTTGGTTTTGTTGGTCTTTTATGTTTTAACTTAGCTTCTTTTGCTCTTCTAGCCATTTCTATCCTGGCTTTTTCTTTTAAGATTTCCCTTGTCTTGGAAAGTCTTTCTATTGCCCTTTGAGAAGCTATTTCTGGTCTTACCCCAGCTCTGAGGATTAACCTCATTTTATTTCTATATCTCTTTTTAAAAAGTTTTGACATTGGTTGACCATCCACATCTGGATAATCATATTCCAATGGTTTGCCTTTTACCTTAGTAAGGTTTGGGTGTAAATTCCTTGGTTTTCTTAAAGCTTCTGCAGCTCTTACTCCCAATCTAGTTTTTTGGTGAAGCTTTTTAATAATTGGTCCATGAATTGGATCATCATAATAATTGATATCTGGGTTTAGATTGTTTTCCCGATAATATCTCACTAACTCTAATCTAGCCTCAGTTTCATCCTTTACTATTTGATCATAGTTAGATTCCCAAGGAGAAGGCTTATGTTCTTTTTTTTTCTTCTTTCTTGGTGCCATATCAAATTAATTTTTTAATCAATCTAAGATAGTTTAGTTAAACTGTTCTTGGTTTTAGTTTCTTGTATTTCTAGGATTTGAATGTTTTCCTCTTTAAGGTATGATATTAATTTCAAGTGACTCTTTACATCTTCTACACTAACATTAGTGTATAATCTTTTCCACTTGATTCCAGAATTTTCTTCTAAAAAAGTAACTGATATTATATTTCCATCTACTAGCTTAGCTATTCGCTTGAAAGAATGGGTGATTTTTGCTCTTACAAATTGAATATCCTTCTTTAAAGAATTTCTTTTACCAGGGGAGGTATTTCTATTGAATTGATCTGCAAGAAATTCTAATCTCTTTAGACAATCCCATATACTTATGGTGATTTGTTTTATTCTATTTTGCTCCATGGTGGTCTAGATATTGGTTTTTCCTTTTGTAATTCCTCTCTAAGTTTTTCTTCAACTTGAGTAGAGATTTGAATTATATAGTTTGCCATTCCCCTATCTTCTTTCCCCAAATCCTCTTGTTCTAGTAACAAAGAATAAATTTGTATCTGATTACATATGGCAAGATAGATAATCTCTTTTTCCCCATCCATTTCCCTGATAATTAAATATAAAAATAGGGGACCCCCTACCAGGAATCCCCTTAATTGATGGTTTGATTACTATAGAGAGTTTCAGAACTTAGTCTTCATCCTCATCTTCTTCATCATCGTCATCAACATCCGCTTCTTTAGCTCCTTTACCTTTCTTACCTACACCCGGTACACCAGCTTTAAGAGTTCCATGACCCTTCTTAGATTTTACAGTGTAACCAGCCAGAGTGGTGATAGCTGTAGAAACCACGTTTCCATCTTTATCCTCTGCAACCGTGGTAAGAACTACCCCGAAACCCCTTACAGGCATAGCATACGTCTTAACTACACCCTTAGTAGTTTCAATTACATCGCACTGTTTAGAATTGGTACGCTGACCCTCTGGGCGATTCTTGATAGCTTCCTTACGGGCTTCCTTTTTTTCATCCATCTTTTTAGCATCACCTTTTGCAGCAGGTTCTGCTTTCTTTGCAGCTTTCTTCGTTGCCATAATTGAGTTTTGTTTTATGTTTAATTAAAAAAGTGGGTACTTAAGAAAAAAGATTCCACTGGGTAAAAATGGTATTACCAACATGCCTATGAAAGTTATCTACTTAACCCAGTGGAATCCAACCCAAAAACTAACTTTTGTTGAACTTATGAAGTAATAGAGTTAGCTGATTTTATTTTTTCTTTTTACCAGCTGATTTCTTAGATTCCTTCTTTCCTTTGGGAAGGGTAATACCCAGTTCCTTTGCAATAGCTTTCCGGAACTTTTCTACATCATCTTCCTCATAGTCATCTGGATCAGTATCGAGATCATTATCATCGCATACATCTTCCAATTCTTCGAAGTCCATACCGGCCAAATCCTCACCGGTAATCTCTACTTCTTCTTTTTCATCACTTTCTTCCTCGTCATCTTCGGATTCTTCCTCATCTTCATCTGTATCTTCTTCCTCTTCGTCTTCTTCTGCCTCCTCAGCTTCACCGAAGATATCCCCTACCTGTTCTTTCGTCAGGATAATAGGGGCCATGGTAATTTCTACTGAACCATCATCATAGGTCACAAATACCAGACCATTAATCTCTTTACGAGAAACTTCTTCTTTTTTCACTTCTTTTTTCTTACGTGCCATAATTTTAAAATTAAAGGGTTTGAATTGTTAGATTATAGTGTTACTATTCTTTTTTCTGTATAGAAAAGGAAACCCAGCTTTTTAGTTATCTCTTTAGATTCATAGTTTTCCTTACCTATCTCAATAGATAGTTTTAGAAAATCATCTGAAGATAAAATCTCTGTGGGGGTTATAGTTGATTCCCCCTTGGGTTTACCAGTGGAAGCTATATAAATGGTTTCTTCTATAGCATATTGTTTACCATTATCCCACAGGCTATTTTTTCCTTCGTTTTTTCTTATTTCCATTGTTTTCTGGAAGTTTAGTGAACTTAATATCAACCTTAGTATATCCTTCTACCCCTATATAATTGATAGCTTCATATATGTTTTGATATCCCCGGTTAATAATAGAAATATCTCTTCCAAAAGGTTTAGGATATATGTATCTCTTACCGTTTATTTTTCTATTAGAGATAATATAGTTAAATTCAGGTTTCTTTTTATATGAGTCTTCTGGAACAAATCCCCTGAATAAAAATTCTTTTTCTAGATATACTTCTTGGTATTCATACCTCCTAAAATGATTTTCATATACCAAGTAATTAGAATATCTTTTATAGTGGCGTTTTGCCCATTTTAGGGACCTTTCTAGAGATTTTTTAGTTACACCCTTATATTTTAGTGCTAAGCATTTTATTCCAATCTCTAGATCATTATTCGTAAAGAGAATTTTTTCTTTCCTGGATAATCTCTTGAACCTTCGATACCCTAAGTTTCTTTTTGTGCTTAACTTTTGGTATAATTCTTGATATTCCATGATCCCCAAGTTTAGCTTTTACTTCCTGAATTAGGATTTTTTCTTTTCTCTTTTTACCAACTGCCCCAGATGCTATTATTGATCTCCCAGTTATTCTTTTTTCTCCTACCCTTTTACTACATCCATGCTTAGAATATATACTGAAAGGAGTAAATTCCTTATTTTTAACTGGTCTCCACATCCCATCTATATAAACTGTTTTACCTATACTGAAGTTCTTTGCTATTGCATTTCTCCCTTTGATAAAACGGATATGTTTGAGAGCAGTTGGTCCATAGAATAGTTTATATATTTGCTTAGCTTCTTTCCTATTATACCAACCCTGAAGGGCAACCGTGGGTATATAGTTTTTATAACACCAGGGATAATATTTATTGAGATATATCCTATCGTCAAGTCTTTTTGATAATTGGTGAGCTAATTGAAAGTAGATACCATGATAAGGTTTTTTCTTTTTCTTCTTTTTCTCGATCTTTTCAAATGTTCTATCTACTTCTTTTTTCTTAACGCTGCCCGATACCATTGTTGAATTGATTTAGGATTTGCATCAGGAAATTTCTTCATAACTCTTCTTATAATACGGTCTATGCTATAACCTTTAAGAGTTAATTCAAAAGCATAAGATTTCTTAGTTCCTTTCCATAAACCAAGTTCATCTTTTTCTCTTTTGGGTTTCTTTGGTTTTTCTAAACCTTTAACCCTTTTTACTTTTTTTTGATTCTCAACTGTTTCTTCTCCAATGAAACCAAGTCTAAGTTGATAATTCCTCCTTGGGTCATCTTTTTCATAACCCCTTTCTTCTAGAATCTTATCAACCCAATCATCATATTTATCAATAAGAGAATTATCTGGTTTATTAGGAGACCTAAGAATGAATTGAGATAATTTATTCCAATCTGCTGCACAAGCATCTGGAAATGGCATACCTAATGAAATTGCTCTTCTCTTGCAATCTCTATAAGTCATATTTTCTAAACCACCTGATAGCAAATTCATTTTCTCTTTACTACCAGTTGTAATTTTTGGACCTCTCTTTTTCTTTGCCATGGTATTTTAGTTTTTGGGTTTCTTTATTATTTATAATGCAAATATAAGAGAATAATTTTTATAATGCAAATATTTTTATCCAATATTCTTTTGTCTTTCCCAGTTTTCTTTGACTCTTTGATGCAATGGCTTTCTTTTTAGTTTATAAGCCATCTCCAAGTTTTCACAAGTAAAGTCCATGTTATTGATTTCCTTATAATTTATAGCGTTTTGAATTAGTTCTCTGTATCTTTTCCAAAATTTCATAGCCCCCGATATTTCTGCTGTATTCATAAAATACTGAGATACTAAGAGACCAAATTCTTCAGCATCAAATCTATCTTCAAAGATATATATCTTAGTATTGGTTATTTCTTCAATTACTGGTTTCTTTCTTACAATAGGAACAACAGTATAACCATCAGGAAAGATAGTTGATATGAAAGAACAATAGTATCTTTTTTCTGGTTTGCCGTGTCTCCAGAATATATCTACCATTGCTCTTATTTTATAATCTGGTATTCTGTGAAGAAAGGATAGGTATACCTTATCCTTCTTTGTACTTCTTCTCTTAAATGCGGTTGGTGCTTGCAAAATTCTTGGGAGTATTCTATAGTTGTTCCACCTATCAAATTCCATTATTAAAGCATACAGATCTTTATCCCATTTATCTTCAGACTTCTTTAACTTACCCATATACTTTATGATCTGATCTCTGTTTACTGGTCTTAACAACCAAGAAGAATCCCCTGCGTAAAATAAGGATTCTTCTCTAGATAATCTTTTCATCATAGACCCATAAAGATAATCTTTAAAGACTGAAGCTAAAGGAGCTCCTGGTCTTATTAAATCTGGGTGAAGTTCAAAGTAATCAGAAAATAATTTAAATAACCTTTCAGCTCTTGCTTTATGTTCTAGAAGCTTGTAGTGAGATATTTTTAAGATACTTCCAGCTTCTCTAGATGATAATCCCTGAGAAAGGCTCAGGAATAGTAATTGCTGCTCTTGTTCTGTTAAACAATCCCAGGCTTTTTCCTGATTTTCCGTCATATCTTAATATTGCTTTGAGTTTAAAAGTTCTTCTGTGGAACCATCTGGAATTTGGGATATATCTATTTCAGTTTCAGGAGATTCTAGATTATCTTCATCATAGTTATTATAAACTGAATATAAGACATTATCCATGGGTAATTGGATAGTTATTGATCCCTTTCCAGGATATATTGTAACTGTAACAGTTTTTGTAACTAAACTTATCTCATCAACCACAGCCCCTATTCCTTCAAAAGGATATCCCCTTAGAGTTATATAATCCCCTATTTTAAGGCTTGTGATACTTTCTAGAGAAAATATATTATTCCTCTTAGAGATTTGTTTATAATATCTTATTTGTTTTCTAGAAACGGTTGCTACTATAGAAAAATCATCAAAGTCTTCTGCATTATCAATTCTTGCTCTTCCCTTCTTAGGGAAAAGATTTTCTGGAGACTTCATCCAGTTTAATATACCTGGTATGTTTTTCTTTAGTTTATTTAGAAAGTTCCTATCAAAAGCTCTTTCTGATTTCATTTTTATGAAGCCATAGTTAAATAACAATGGTACTTCATCATAGTAGTTTTTTCCCTCTTTGGTTTTCTTAAGTATTTGAACTGTAGGGATATAAGCTTTGATTCTTTTATACCCCCTACTTGACAGGTCTTCATTTAGGTATTTCCAAGTTTTCCTGTCTATTTGACATATACAATATATATAGGGAGTATCTTTCATATTACTTCTTTGGTTTTAAGCTCTTTCTTATCTCTTTGTGAAAAGTAGAATAGCTTATATTTTTTATATCGGATAGCATAAATATATAAAAAACTTGATTCTTGTCCATTTGGATAGCCATCCTTGATTTCTCAAGCTTATCCAACTGGTTGAGTATAATCTCTGCCGTTTTTTTGTCCACCATAAAAAAGGCTTCATCTTTGGGCATATTATTATACTTCATTATAAGAATAGGAACTTTGTTTGCCCGTTTTGCATCACTACAAGCTTGTTCCCAAAAAGATATTATCTTGCAAGATTTATTACCAAGTAATAAATGTTCAAACTTAATTTCCTGATAAGACTTACATTCTACACTCAATGAAAATCTTCTAGAATGTTTAGGATCTGAACAAGTTATATCTGAAGTGATATTATCAGTTTTTTTCCATCTTAATCCCCCAGATGCTGGAACTCTACTAAACTCATATCCTGTCCAATCTTGAAAGAATTTACATATTGATCGTTCAAACCTTGATCCTTTTTGTTTAGAATTTATTTTACCCATGATTCTATGAATTTATAACCAATAGTGATTATTGAAATTCATACTCTGATAAACCATGGTTTTTCTTTACAGTTAAGGTTTTCGCATTAGGAATAGGAAGAGATTCCTGATGAGTGATTAAAAATAAGGTTTTATCTTTGTATACTCTTCTTATCAACCCGATAACCACTTCTATATTATCTGAGCTCAAGGATTCAAATACTTCATCAAGAAAAGCTATATTAACTCCCTTAGCCTCAGTCATAACTTCATTCATAGCAAAAGCCATAGCTAAGTTACATAATTGCTTTTCACCACCAGATAATTCTTCATAAATAACGTCTACTCCATCTTTAACTATCATGGTAACAAAATCTTTTTTAGTAGAATTTAAATCTACTTTAAATTGTATATTGAACCCAAGTATTTCTGAATATGATTCTAGTACCTGGTTTAGATATCCCAATGATGATTCAAATAGAAAAGCTTTTATACCATTATTTCCAAATGGGTCAGTATAAGCCCACTTATATAAATCCATTTCTTCTGTTAACTTCTTTAGTTGAGCTTCTAAAGCTTTTTTCTTTACTAAAGATTCATCCATCTTAGAGTTATATTTTTTAACTATAGAATCTATATCTATGTTAGTTATTTTTAATTCTCTAAGCTGTTTCTTATAGAAACTTATTTCATTTTTAGCTTTTTGTATTCTAGAAACTAACCTTCTATTTTCATCCCTTTTTGAATATAATAAGCTTAGATTAGCGTTTAATTTTTGTATCTCTTGAGTTTTTTCAGTTATGATTCCAAATGATTCCTTTATTTCTTTGAGTTCAGATAAAGCTGTAGAATATTTCTTATCTTCCAAAAGTTGGATTACCTGGTTGATTAGTTCTTTTAGAGAAATTCCAGATATCCCCTTAGCATTTTTCAAAATTTCATTAGCAAGGTGTATCTTTTCTTTTATTTTAGAAGTTTCACTATCTATAGTTTCAATTTCGTTATCTGTATAGTTAGCCGTCAAATCTCTATACGTCTTTGTAGCCAGGGATTTGGACTCTTTCAATGAAGATCTTTTATGTTTGTATAATTTTTCAGCATTTCTTGCCCTATCTTGTTCTTCTTTATAACTTTCTACCTGAGATCGATATATAGCTATGACAGAATTTAATTTGGATTGGGTTATAAATACTTCTTTATCTAATTGAGAATACTTGTCCTGAGCTATCTTTTTAGCTTTAGTTATATAATTTAAATAAAATATCTCCTCAAATAGATTCTTCTTATCACTGCCTGATTCTTGGATTAATCTTTTCATACCCTGTCCAAACATGATGGAATTTATGAACAGATTATAAGACATCCCCAGGTTTTTATCTATAAGCGCCTGTATCTGAACCTTGGTTTTATCTTTCACGGGTTCAGCATCTATTAGATATATTAGGCGATTATTACCTTTTGCTCCCTCTACTTCTCCTTTGTATTCTAAACAACGAATAATCTTATGAATCTTACCATCTCCTGGTTTGAAGTATAATTCAACTTTAGTACCCCTATAATCTTTAGTTCTAAACTTTTTCCAGGTATTCACATCAGAAATACCCTTTAAGTTTTTACCATATAAAGCCCATACAATTGCTGATAAGAAGTTACTTTTCCCATATCCATTTGGACCTCTTACTATAGTTATCTTTTGGGTATTTAAAGGCATTTCTAGAGAAGTTATACTACAAAACCCCTCTATATATATTTTATTAAACTCAATCATCTTCTACCTCCTTTATTATATCAATCAGTAAAGATTTCTTTTTGGGGTCTTTTATACCTTTCTTTCTAAGGTATCGGCTTACTAATCTTTTCTTTGAAAGATTTCTAGTTATTTTATTGGTAGTGTTATCCAATTCCTCTACTTGTTTAGATATCAAAGTATAGTAATTACCATCATCCTTGATATCTTCTTCTTTTTCTACATCTATGAATCTGGGAAATTCCTCGAAAGGGATAAACTTCATAGACATATCGGAATATAATTTCCAGTATCCAAGGTCACAATTCTTATCAGTTCTTCTTTGTTGTAATGGTGCTCCCACCATATATACCTTCTTTGATAATCTTTGTGGTTTATGAATATGACCTATTAATACTAAGTCAAATCTTGAAACTATATTTACATTTAAATTTTCTACAGAACCAACTTCCATACCATCAGTATCCCTTGCTCCGGGATAGTCTGTATGTAGTAATAGGATATTTGGTATATCTAAATCTTTTCTACCTTTTATTATCTCTATATTCTTCACATAATCATTGAGACCTTTATTATGATCAAGATATGGTACCCCATGAACTGCAAAATCATTATTAACTACTGTTGAGTTGAAATCTATATATTCCAAAAACTCATATCTTCTAGATAAGGTTTTTATCCAACTCGGAGATTGATTTTCCTTAGTATTTGACTTACTCATATCATGGTTACCTGATATGGTATACATTTTCCAATTATCCCAATCCAGTTCATCAAATACATTCATTACCTTTTCTAGCATCTCATTTTCCATATACTCAGGCTTATGAAATAAGTCCCCACAAAATAGAGCTGGGCAACCATACTTCATGCATAGGGATTTAATCAAGAAAAGGACCCTAAAATGATTCAAGGTCCTTTTGTTTTCTTGGTTAAATTTATTCCATAAGTTTATGTGTAAGTCAGAGAATACTATACCCACAACTTTTTTCATATACCAAGGAAATTTTTAACTATGGTGGTTCTTCTACTAAAATCCAACTCATCTAATATTAAAACCTCCATTTTTTTACCACTCATTGGTAGAGTTATAGTTCCAGTTTTCTCTCCCACCACCCAAGTTTTTACATTACTTGGTCTGAAACTAAACATGTCCAATATACCAAAGATTAATTGAGATATCTGGAATTGGTAATAACTATTGAGTACTCTCTTATTATTATCCTCTATTTCCCATTCATTGAGAAATTTTACTGTAAATGGTATAAATATAAGATGAGTACATTCTCTTTCTAATAAATTTTCACAAGTAGTGATAAAATGTTCTACATCACAACTTTTGATATGTATAGATAGCTTATTTATTAAATAAGCTATGGAATCAATATATGATCTATCGGTTACAAAATTATATAGGTTTCTTAATTGTCTGTGTCTTAGGTTTAATACCTGATGATCCTGTTCATATATTAATTTTGGATCTTTAGTTATCATATCTGCATGTTTCTCATTCTTTGTTTGTGGTACTAAATCAGAATAAGAACCGGATACAAATGGTATATCATATTCTTGTGAAATATATTTAGCTAGTGTAGTTTTTCCTACTCCACTACATCCAGTAAGTTGGATTTTAATAGGCCTTTTTCCCATGCTTTTAAATTTTTAAATGGTTCCATATATTCATCAGTTAAGAATGACATAAGTTGTTGTTTCTTAAATATCTCCCTTAACTTATCAACATATATACTCTTTCTCTTTTGTTTTAATAATGGTAGCTTTTTTATGGGGTATCTAGAGAGTGCAACTTTAATATCTATTAATTCCCTATTACGTTCATAAAGAAGTTCTAGACCATCATGATCTATGCCCTTAAAGGTATTCTTTTTATTGGATAAAAAGTTTTCTATAGATTTAAATTCATCCAAGAATTGTCTTATCTTTACTGGACCCATCCCTTTATATCCAGGAATATCATCTGACTTATCCCCAAGTAAACAAAGATAGTCTACACATTCATCAGCAGTGTAATCCATATAATCACTACAAGTTTGATAGTGTATCATGGAATCTTTGAATGGGTTATAAATCTTTACCCTCTTATCAAGGAGTTGACAGAAGTCTTTATCTGATGATACAATGATTACTTTTCCAGGGTAAGTTAAAGTTAGGTATCCAATATAATCATCAGCTTCATGTCCTAACCCAACTCCATCCCAGATAACTGGAACATTTAATAACTTTAACATCCTCTTAACCAACCTAAGTTGTCTGTTAAAGTCATCATAATCCATGTTTATCTTATTCTCTTTCCTATGTTTTTTGTAATCTTTTAACAGTTCTACTCTAAAGTTGGATTCTTTAGATTCTCTTGTATCAAAAGTTACAATTACATATGAAGTTCCAAATCTTACCACATAACTTTGAAGTAATCTCATGAACCCATAAATAAGTCCAGTAGGTTTTCCATTAGGAGCCTTCAGATTTTTAAACTTCTGGTAAGCTCTATGTGCTAGATTAGAACCATCTATTAGTAATAGGGTTCTTAGAGAACTATTCGTCTTCTTCCTCTTCCACTTCTTCAAATGATTCATATTCTACATCCCCATCTATTGGGTAAAAGTTTTCAGTTAAACGACTAAGTTGCTTTTTAGTTTGACCAATAGTGTTGATCTCAGCTGCTCTTAAAAGTTTTCTCCTAAGAGTTTCATCTTCTTCCAGAAGTTTTTGAAATTTTTCTTCCCCTCTACAAAGTTGCTTATCTTTATATTTGTAAACCCCACCACTTGATTTTTCAATGATATCATTTTCTACAAATACATCCTCTAACCCAAAATACCTATCAAACCCTACTTCATGAAATTTGGGATTAAAATATACAGGTACCTTAGATATGGTGGGTCTTGGAGGAGCTACTTTATTCTTAATAAGTCGTATAGTAACTAACTTACCAGCTTTACGTTCTTTACCTTTGGATTTAACTGTTATACTTCTACCGGCATAAAAAGCTGCTCTAATTGAAGAATAGAATTTAAGAGCTGCCCCACCAGTAGTTGTGGTATTATCTTTACCAAAACCAACATTTAAAGCAGTTCTTAATTGATTGATATATATTTGGGTTATACCCAACTTATAGAATAACTCACTTCTGATACGGAAAAATTTATATAAAGCTTTTGCTCTACCACCCATCTCACTTTTCCCATCTACCATCTTGGAATCAATATTATCTGCACAATCCATAGCAGCAATTGAATCCACTACGAGTAAGATGGGTTCATTATGAGTTAATTGAGATCTCCAATATATGGCTACATCTGCCAAAGCATCAGCTATATTTTCAATACGAATATCACGTATGACAGTTACCCCATTAGGATCAACTCCATTCTCTTGAGCCCATGAATTCATCCAAGCTTGTTCAGCATCTACCCATATAACATGACCACCAAGTTGTTGAGTAGTATATGCAAAGTTATATGCAATTAGAGATTTACCAGATGATTCTTCACCAACTACTTCCAATATCTTTCCAAAAGGAATACCACCACCAAATGTATAGTTGAGCATAAAGAATGTAGATGGTAACCATAATCCAGATTCTTTGGTATCAGAAGCTGAAACTATCATGTCACCATATCTTTTGCTCAATTCATTAGCCGTTGGCACTTTCAGACCCACCTTCTTCTTTGCCATGTTCTTCTTTTTGTTTTTTGATTATTCTATCTTTTAATACCTTGCCTATTGAACTTGTAAATAATTCAACAATTGCACTTCTTATTGAAGCTGGTAAATCACTTGCTTTATGAGCAATATCAACAAAATGATCCTTTAGTGGTACCAGGTTAAATTCTCCCCTATCTATTAACGTATCCCATGGAGTTCTAATATATCTACAACCCTCTTTTGGAGCTGGTCTAGAATTATATCTTTCTATGTAATCATTAATATAGAAATTAAATTCTTCACTCTGGATAATCTCCATGAATGATTTTTCATCATGAGTTTGAGTCTCTACTTGGGGAGTTATAGGTTTAACCTTCTTTTCCCCTATAATTGTTGCCATACTGTTTTTACAATTAAAAAGCCAGAGCAGTAACTAATACCGCCATGGCTAAGTTTAGTTAAGATGGTATCAACTTATTAGATATCACCCTTGTATTTTGATTTCTTATTTCTTAATTTTTTACGTGGGTTTTCTTCCTCTTCATCTTCGTCATCATCAAATGAATTACCTAAGAACTCATTTAATAATTCCTCTAACTGATCATAGGATTTCATCTGACCACGGATAATTTCCTCTAAACCCATTTCCTTTCTATACTTTGGGTCTAGAGGTTTTCTCCCTGGACAAGGATTTACCGTATAAGTAGTATCCATCAAACCCTCACCAGCTCTGGTAATTTTAATATCATAACCTTCTTCTGGGTCAGTCATATCCCCCCAGTCATCTTCATCAAGATATAAATCTGTTATACCCTGATATACTGATCTTGGGATTAAAATTGGTTTACAAATACGATCCGGGTCAACTTCTTTTCCTTTCTCATCTTTGTAACAAGTACCACCTACTATATACCTTCTACGTGGAACTAATCTCTTTGCAAGTTCTTGATCATCTTCATCATCAGAACCTTTTAACTCCTGATACTTTTCCATAAATGGACAAGGCTCATCAAAAGTAGCTGGAGAAATTATACCACCTTTTTCTTTACCTAAATAAAATTGGATAATCTCTAAACCAAGTTCTTTATCTTCTCCCTGGTCCATTAATCGTACCCTTAAAGTACCTTTCTTAGGATATATAATACCCCCACCTCCATTACTGCGTTCCTCAAGTTTCTTTTTTCTTTGAAGCATTCTCTCCCGAGTACTTAATACTTTATTGGGAGTCTCATCTTCAGAAACTCTTTTTTTCTTCTTCTTTACAACTTTTACCATGATATGTTATTGATTATTAGGTTCAACATATATAACCTCATTCAATGATAAAATAGTAAAAGTATGATCCTTAAACGCTTTAGCTATTTCTTCATTGGTAAAGGTGGGTTCTAACTCTTTTCCAGCATATAATCCATAAGTAATAATATCTCCTGTATTAATCATACGTTTATAGGTAATATATTCATCAGTAATTGGTCCAAATCCAACTACTACCCCCTTACGTGGTACCCCCTCTTTTACAGTATCTGGTACATATAAACCATTAGAAGTTTTCCTATCTGATTCCTTGGGTGAAACAATTACTACCCTATTTTCAGTAGGTGATCCAACTAATGATACAGAGATTTTCTCAGCTACTTGTTTTGATGGTAAATTGAGTTTTAAATCCATAACTTTAAGTATTAAGATTGTTTTCTAATATTGGCTGACAAGGTTTGAATAATTCTTTCCCTTGATTCATAAACTCTACATATACTTATTAATTTGTTAGCCTTATGAACTGCTTTTAAATATCTCTCTTCTATTGAAAGATATTTAGGGTTTACCATTGCTTTATGATTTGCAGTGTCATTATTTAATCTATTATCTGATTCTTTATAGAATAACCAAGCTTTGCTATAAGCAATGTTTTTTTCCCTTTCTAGAGTATCCCTTTTCTTAATTAAGTTATCTCTTAGTAAACATAAAAAAGCATAACTAGAAGGGATATTTTTAAGCTGGGAATTAATTATATTTTCATCTATAGAGAGTTCCTCGGTTATATTTATGGTAACTAATTTTCCCTTATATTTGACCGAGATAACATCATCTCTTATTTCGCTTATCTTTTTCTCCATGATTCATCAAAATAAGATTTGAATTTCTTTGGATATTTTTCAATTGGTATATTCTTTACCTTCCTGTGTTCAGCATAATACTCATCTATGTCAAAATCCTTGGATAACATTTTATTATAATCATAGCCTGGGATATAAGGTAATTCTTCTGCCATAGTTCTACCTACTGTAAAATCCATTGACATATCCACATCCTTGATTTCAAATCCAAAATATTTTTTAGTAGATGGGTTACGACATATATCCCAAACTTTATAGATGGTATCTGGAGTAATATATTTTGGTTCTATGAACTGATATACAGAGTCATGTACTGTATTTACTTCCTTCATGGGTGGGAGTTCCCCTTTCCTAACCTTTTCCCATACTATAATAGAAGCAAATAATGCCATATCTGATGCTGCACTTTGACATGGCATATTAGTTGATTGTCTTAATGCTTCTAGATATTCTGAAAAATTATCTGAGTATACCTTGGGACATCTTCTCCTCCTACCAAATAAAGAAACACAATATCCATGTTTTTCCATGAACTTATGTTGTTTATCCATGAATTTCTTTATCTTAGGGAAGGTAGTGAAGTATTCATCTAAGAATTGTTGTCCTTCTGAGTCTTCTACTTTTTCTTCTGGGGTAGATAATGATTCAGCTAACTTGTGTGCTGATTGTTCATAAACTATACCAAAGTTGATAGTTTTAGCTTGCTTTCTTCTCTTTTTCCAAAGAGGATATAATTCATGTTGTTCATCCTCATATATCTTAATTATCTTATCATAATCTTCATGATACTTCTTACAAGCAGATGCCAAGTGAATATCCTTACCAGTTCTAAACCATTCCAACATAGTTTCTTCATTAGCTAAATGAGCTAATATTCGAAGCTCTGCTTGAGAATAGTCATAGGTTAAGAATAATTTCCCAGAAGGTGGTATAAATTGTTTCTTTATATCTGGGTTAACCATTACTTTTGGAATATTCTGTCCATTTGGATTTCTTGAAGACAGACGTCCAGAAGTTGTATTTGAGTTTATAAAATTTGACCTAGTTATATAACTATGCTTATCATTTACTGATAAATCATATATGGTCTTATCTCCCTCATATTCCATTGATACCAGCTTTGTTAAGTATATATCCTTTCTCCTCTGACCATTAACTATACCTGATACCTGTTTTTGGGATATATCATACCTTTCACATATTTCTGCTTGGGTATGCCCATTTTGGTAATCTTCTAGTACTTTAGAAATGGTAAGTGTATTAAACTTACTGGCACCATTAATACTGTTACTAGTAAATGCAGTTCTGGTATATTTATAAGCCCTCTTTATATTTTCTGAATAGGTTATACATTGCAGATTCTCGGGCCTATTATCAAGAGTATTGCAATTTATATGGTCTATTACCATCTTTTCTGGTACATATAACTTACTATTAAAAGCCATCCATACCAAATGAGACACTGGGAAAGCATACTTCTTTTTAGAGTTATTTCTCAAATACACTCTTAATCTCCCGGGTTTCCATTCCCTTGGAACTAATTCATGTGGGTGATTATAATCTAACATGCCTCTTCCACCTGGAATTTTTACTGAATATATCTTACCCTCTGATGAAGCTATATACCCATCCCAACCTGGTATATCCCTAAATATTATTTCATCATATCTCTTACCTACAATTGGTTTAGTTATATCTAATCTTGAAGTATCATACATCACCACATTTAGATTATGCTTGAATATATATGATATCCTCTTCCATCCCCGTGGGGTTAAAAGTTTATGTTCCTTTGTACACCTTAATATATCACCATCTTTAGTAGTGATTTTATATAGTGGTTGTTTACCTTTATTTATGGTGTGTGTTACTTGTTCCCAGGTACCCTCATGAGATAATATCCATATGTTATTATCTTCTATGTTTAGTACTCCTACTTCTTTAGGACATATATCCTTTATCCTTATATCATTTTCTTTACCTATCAATTTAGTATTACCTGATACACAACCATGGATTAAGAAGGTAGGGTGTACCTTATTATCACTTTGTACCAGTTCCCTTAATCCAACTATATAGGTTGAATTCATCTTATCCAGACCTCTCAAATCTAACAATGATTTAATGAATCCAGTTTTATCTTGATCTGATATCTTTATCAGTGTATCTTCAGAAGTACTTGGGTTATCGGTAGGTTTATTCCTCTTATCTTTTGTATATTCTACAATTGGGAATTTGAAACCCTTTGGAGATAGATACAACAAATCAACCATTTGTTTGGTTGAATTGAAGTTCACTGGTTCAATAAGTTTCTTTTCATCATTAGTCTTATATTCCCCAGCTAAAATCCTTGATATCTTATCTTCCCTGTTTTTTATGCTTTTTGCTTTTTTGGGATCACCAGAGAGTTCCTCTATTTCTTGAGTTAGTTTATCTATATAAACTTGTTTTCTTTGCTCTAAACTATATTTTTGATATCGTTTTATTTGCCTTACACTTCTTAATTTATCATTGGTTTCTTGAATCAATTTTGAATACTTATCTTGTAGGAAATCATTAAATGATAAATCTATTGGTAAGCCATTAGTTTCTGCATCCTGTAATACCTTACTAGCTGGCATGATAAGATTTCTGTATAGGTTGTAGAAACCCTTATCTATTAACTTCTTTTCTAAAAATAAAGCTAATCGTAAGGTAAAGTCAGTATCCATACAACCATATCTTGCCAATGGTTCCAATGGTTTCTTATCCCATAGTATGGTTTCAAACTTATCATATTTTTCATAGTCTGCAAACTCTGGTAAATACTTAGCTACCATGGGTTTCAAACCATGTGGTCTTTCTTCATTTAACAAATATTTAGCTAACATGGTATCTATTACAGTTCCCCTTACATAAATACCATATTTAACAAATATCTGATTATCAAACTTGAAGTTTTGAGCTACCTTTACTATATTAGGATTCTCTACTACTCTCCTACCAAAATATTGTAGCCATTTTAACCAAGGTATTTCCTTTACTGATTCATCAAAATGTTGTAAAGGAATAGAACAACCAGAACCAACTTGAAATGATACTGATAGGATGGTTGGTTTAAAAGTGTTCTTATATATCCCCTCTGCATTAGTTTCAAAGTCGACAGAAGCATACCCCGTATTGAGACATGCTTCTACCAATTGTTTTAGTTCTTTAAAACTTCTTATGATTTTGTATCTTGTAAACATTCTTCAGCTATTTGTATTGATGATTGGGAGTTTCTTAATAAAAAGTCAGATGGAGAAAGTAATATCCTCATTCTGCATACTGGACAATAAGCTTCATATCTGGTAAAAAATGGATCATAGATAACATCTGTTCTTTCAAATTCTATTAGTGAATTACAATTACCACACCGTTTAATATAAACTCTGTCTTCACATTTTTCAAGAATCCTCATAGCTATAGATTTAAATTAGTCGGGATGAAAGGATTCGAACCTTCGACCCCCTGCTCCCAAAGCAGGTACACTAACCGGACTGTGCTACATCCCGAAAAGTACCAGGAACGGGAATCGAACCCGTACAACCTCAATGGTTAAGGGATTTTAAGTCCCTCGTGTCTACCTATTCCACCATCCTGGCATAATTGTGGGCCTTACAGGGCTTGAACCTGTGACCTTTGGATTATGAGTCCACTGCTCTAACCAACTGAGCTAAAGGCCCCTAAATGGGGATTTAATAGGTTCCCCTCCCTACCAGCCTACGTGATATATACTGCAGTGATATTTCAAATAGTTACTATCTCAATGGGTTTCTTAATGATCAAAAATAGGGTTATTCTATTTCTCTATCAAATACTGAGACCGATATATTGGTAGATATTGGGTGATCAATCCAAAAAGTCTAACCCTATTACCAACCCATTCAGAGTTGGATTTTAAATCCATTACAAATCTTTAAGAGAAGTTTTTAGTTTTACCCAATCCTTCCGATAAACATGTAAAGAATCTATAGTATGATATAAATATCCTGGATTAACTCCAACTTGGGTAGCTATGTATTCCATTAGTTTCCAAGCTAAGAATACATCATTCCCAAAATGAACTATGAAATCTGATGATCGTTGGTGGTAACAAATATTTAATTGTTTCTCCCCCTTTGCATTAGTCCTAATTAAAAAATCATAGTACATTGAGCAAGGGATTCTTCTAGAACCGTCAAGATAATTACTATCTTCCAACCCATAAATTGGGATAATTGCTTTTCTAGTATCTGGATCATTTATTAATAAATGAATAACTTCACCCAATGTATTCTCAGATACCGTAGCTATTTTATTATTAATCCTCTCACTATAGGTATAATCAAATTCCCAATTGATATCCAAGAATTGTTCCCATATTTCTTTACGAAGTTTCCAAGCTTCTCCTGGATTCACATTATCTTGTAATCTTTCTTGGAACTCAGCTTCTGCCCAATCTTTAGAATGGGTATGAATGAATAGATTATCTTCATCTGGTAACTTAGTTAAACAATATTGTTCACAAATAAGCTCCTTTGTTATGAAGTCATCTATACCTTCTATACTTTTATTTTGATAGGTCTTGGGTTTTACTTCAGCCCCCATTTCCCATAAGTTTCTGCCAGTTTCTGACATCAACTCATAAGCATTGCTATATATTCTCATCTTTTAAAAATTTAGAGATTACTTCATTCAATTCTTTTAACTCATCCAAAGACATTTGTGGAAAAGACATAGTTTGATGACCATTAGTGGTAACAGATACTTCATATATTAGAGTATTACTATACCTGCAATCAATATCCACTTTAGCTTTAAACTTTAGCCGTTTCATTTTTTTTGAATTTGCAATATCAAATAGATTTTGATAGAACATCACTGTTTATAGCTTACAATCTTTAGCTAAAGTTACTGGATATTTAAATATCTCTGGTCTTAGTACTTTCAAAGCTCTTTTGTGAACTTTATATTTTATTTCATCTGGGTTACACTTCAATAGATATTTTAATCTATCCTTTAACTCTGATTTTATGCCAAAATTTAATATATCTTTATGAGCATGATACATAAGTAATACTGTATCATCATTAAACATCTGGTTAAAATGGATGGTCAGTGTAAACTCAGTATCTTTATATACATATTCCCCTATTCTTTGAAATAATAAAAGATCACATATCAACCTTTTAGTTATTTCAGAAGCTCTTAAGAAAACACATATATTTGGTTTTGTTTTTCCTGGTCGTCTAGAAAATACCATTGATAATAAACAATTCTTCCCATGACCATGGTTATTTTGGAATTGCAAAGCTAAAGCATACCCTCTAGAGTTTTTATTTTCTTCTGTATGGATTTCTATTGCAAGGTTATTTAATTCTTCTCTAGAAATATAATTAGCCACCAAAGATTTCCATTTTGAAATGGTATAATTGAAGTGCCTACCAAAATCAAATTTTGAATCCAGTTTTGGTTTCTTAATCCCAACTACATAATCATATAGATAAGTAGCTCTTCCCTTACAAACAAAATTCAGATTCTCATCTGCCATTAAGAAATCTTCATTTATCTTTTCCCAAAAGCTTAGAGAATCTGAATACCATTTTATATTATTCCTCCCCATTGGAAAGGTGCTTTATTTCTCGTTTAATATACCAGATAGCTTTCTTCAAATCTTCTATTTGTTTTTCTTTTTTAGAAATCCCATCTTCTGATTTGAGTCCAGCTCTCCAAAGATATTTGATGGCATTACCTATACAAAAATCATGATGCTCAGCAATATCTATACATTCTATACCAGATGGGTGAGAAGTGTAATGACTTGGGTGATTGATATTATCCTTTTTCATACCTATAAATTTAAATCTACTATGTCATGAAATAGTGGGGTTAAACAGGTATCAAGCTCATATAATAATGGTGTCATCAAATCCCTCATTTGAGGATGAGCTTTCTTTGAAGTACGTTGTTTGAGAATGGTTCTCCATTCCCTTATATTAGCAGTTATTACTATCTCAGTCTTCAATGAATTAGGTAATACTGATCTAGCATCTTGTGGAGTTAAACCATCTTCCAATAATTCAAAATACCTATCTTCTGAGTCTTCCATAGCTTTTTGCCAATGTTCCCAAGAAGGATTATCACTCCCATATCCATATAAGAAAGTTGGTAATATGAAGGTTAACTCATTACCGAACTTATCTTTTGAATAATTACAATATCTAGTACTTTCTTGAGAAAATGATGCTAACCTGTGTCTTACTAGTTCATGAGTTACCCCTCTATCAGTTATGAATCTTACTGAAAAAGACTGGTGTTCAAGTACTGATTCATGTCCAGAAGCTATTAATCTTTCTACGAAAGGAGTTGCAGAAGTTTCTGTTATTTTATCTTCTGATTTATAACAAGTTCTACCTGCTTGTTCTATAGCAAGTAAAATATCCTTTGGTTGTTTATGCCAAAGGATATTATAATATTGTTGTTCTATTTTCATTATTCCTCTTCTTCGTTATCTTCCTCTCCTACTATTGGTGATTCAGTTATTGATCCATCAGATTCCTGGAACTTAATTAGTTTCTTTTTCTTATCTGGTTCCATGAACATCTTCAAGTCATATTTCTTAATAAACTTAAGATAAGCAGACTTAATCTGATTTCTTACCAGAATAGATGGACATTTTTCTGGTAGGGGTATACCATCCCAATCTCCTATGATACAATCTTTAGCTAATAATGATTTAGCTTCTTTACCATATTTTTCTGGGTTAAATATTTTATATACCCTCATGTAGGCTTGATACTTGGGATCATCCCCATTATCAGCTGCTTTCTTAACCCTACGTAAAGCTTTCCTTAACCTCTTCTTCCTATCTTCATCTGCTACTTTGTCTATTAGCTCTGATATATTTTCATACCCATTGAAAAGCATTAAGCTAGTATCATCAGCAAAGGCAGAACGTATAATAAGTTCAACTGTAAATTCGGTATGACCATATACGTATTCTCCCATGCGTATTGATAGGAGTAAATCCCAAGGTAACCTTGTTACTACATCTGATGCTCTCATAATGATGGTTAACCTTGGTTTGTCAATACCTATCATTCTAGAAAACATACCAGACATTAAACATCCCTTACCATTGCCATGAGAATCTGCAAAGTTAAATCCAATATGGTAATTCCTATTGATAGCCTTGTTCTTTTCAAATTCCCTTATCTGAAGTTTTAATTGATCAAGAGAATCCAGATCAAGATAGTTATTAAGAAGACTACTCCATTTATTTTGTGTATATCCCAGTATCTTTCCAAAATCAAATTCTGGGTCAAAGCTAGCTTCTTCTATCAAGATGGTTAAACCATAGGTGTAAAGGGAATTTGTTATAGATGTCCCCTGATCACCTCGAAACAGGCCAGGTTCCTGAGCTATAAACATTTTGTTTATACCAGCCCAAGCCAGTTCTCCAGTTTTAAATACAAAACTTCTCATAAATTAATATTTTGATTCAATCCTAAATTTATTAACCCTATTCTTTTTAAAATAGAGAAAATATAAATTTTCAGGACTGATTCCCATTGCTAAGAATAAACCCATCATTAGGATAAAAGCTTTTACTATCTCTTCCTGATAAGCTCCTTCATTGGTCATCATTTGAGATTGCTTCCATGGTTTATTCTTTAAGAAATTTCTAGCAATATTTAAATGGTAAGTTACATCCCACATCATGTATTTATATGATGAATATGTTAATTTATTATAAAACTTACCACATTGATGGAATCTTGTATCTATTCTTTTGTTAACCAATCTTGGATCTTCAGAATCCTCATCCATACTTTCAAACTCTTCCAAAAGATATGTTTTATTCATAGCTTTTGGTTCTGATACCATATTACATGGATCATTGTATAATATGGATAAACCAACTTGCATAGCTTTAGCTAAGGTTGGTAAAGTTTTGGTCACACCAAAAGAAACCTTATCTTTTAACCAATTATCCAAGTAATCTTCAATATCTTTTGCTTGAATATTGGAATAAATTAATAACTCCAACATGAAGTGCATGGCATCTGCCATTTCTTCACCAGCATTCTGGAGATGATTCAAACATTGGATATATTCCTCCTCTTCATAATCAGATTTCCAAAGCTTATTTTTTTCAGTTAACTTACTTACTAAAATCAAAGCTTCATATCCTTCTGCAAGTTCCTCTATTACCCGTCCCACAAAATCTTTTAAGATAATCTGAGACTTCTTTGTATTCACATCTATTGGATATTGAGGTAAACCCTCTACCTTGATATACTGTTCCAATAATTCTTTTTGGAGTGAATACATACATTCTAAATACTTACCCCCAACTACTTTAGTTGGTTCTTCAATGATATCTCGTGAGTCCATATTTGTTATTTTTTATCAGTTGAACCAAACCCGTTTTCTCCCCTGTCAATTGTATTAGACTCAAGGATATCATTGTAGCTATCACTGGTAACTTCTTCCATAGTTGAAAGAATGATAGGAGTATGTAGGAATTGGATTATTTTATCATTACTCTGGAGAGTTACCATTCTATTGCTGTTATTTTGTAAACCTATATGGATTTCTCCAGTATAATCTGCATCAATAACTTGAGCTGTAAAGGTTAACCCTCTTTTAGTAGCTATCCCAGATTTATTTGCTGCTACTAGAGCCGATTGTTTATTTTCTATCCAAACCTTTATTCCAGAAGGAATTAAAATTCTTTGACCAGGTTTTAAGAATAGCTGACCAAGCTTTATAATATATGCACTAAAATCTGGATTCTTATCCTTGATATCACTTATCAGTTCTTTTTCAATCACTGGGATATAGAAATCAATACCGGCATCATGTTTGTTAGCTCTAGTAGGTGATTTTACATCTCTTACTTTTGTGAAAAAAACTCTTTGTAAAGTTTCTTTTTCCTCAGTCTTAGTTTGTTTCTTACTCATTGTATTTAGTTTTAGATAAATGTCCAAGCTTCCATTACTGATCCCTCTACTTCTTCATAAGGTAAAGTTGTAGTACCATTATTTGCCCACTTACTTCCCCATGAATTTTTGATTATGAATCCCCTGTTAGAATATCCAACCAAAGGTACTGCATGATATCCGAGTAACTTATCTCCTAACCAAAAGCTTTCTCCATAGTTGTAAACTGGTATACCAATTATTACACCAAACATTGATACAATAGCTTTTTGGATATCATTACTGGTACCAATTCTGAAATACTCATGTACTTTGTAAGTTTCTTGTTTACCAGTAAACCCATGTTCTTTAGCTAAACTAAAGAGTTCACTTAACATCATACCATCTTTAGTAGAACGTAAGTCATATAACTCCTTTCTATTAAAGCTCTTCTTAACATTGTATGCTCTTTCCATGAGATCAGCTAAAGCATATACTGCACACATTGAAGAACTTCCCTGATCATATACTTGTCCCATTGGGATCATGTAATATTCTGGAAGTTCTACTGCTTTAGTTATAGTTTGGGTTTTAGTTCCATGACTCAATATTAAGTCTAGTTGTCTCTCTACCATTATCTGATCCTCCTATACATTAGAACGTTAATAGAATCCAATTCATTTACTGTAAACTGATGCTTGATTTTACCATTGTTGTTTTTGATAAACCAAGTCTTGGTCATATAGAAAGGTTGTACCCATAGAGTATCCCAAGTAGCTGGAAATGGTGGTTCAAATTCAACCATTGTCTTCATTGCTGAATCAATGGATTGTTGCTTAGTTAAAACAACTGAAGTGTAGTTTATTGTACTACACCCAACTTGAAATAGAAGTGATAAAGCTAAGATTGTTAAAGCAACGATTCCTACTAAAGAAGTAGCTAAGAAAGTTTTATGTTTCATTTTTACTTATCTGAAAATTCTTTGTACAATAATCTAGCTTGTTCTCTTGAGATAGCATATTTAGCTTGAAGTTTATCAAGGATAACTTTCTTGGTATCTCCTTTCCTTTTGAGAGCTCTGTAAGTTTTCTTTGCAGCAACTTTATCAACCAATTCCTCCATATCCTTGTAATGATTCTCTTCTTCCAATTCCTTTCTGGTTTTACCCACCAATGCTGCAAATTTGATACAACATAATTCTGAATCACCACAGCTTCTACATTCTTCAGTTGAGAGATCATATTCTTTCCCAAAGCAAGGATCTCCATTGTCACCAATTGAATTGATATCAATAGCTTTGAGAATTGGTGTATCTTCGAGTTTGATTAACTTGTTTTTCTTTTGCTTTGCCATGAGTTGAGAATTTAACTTTCGATAATCAATATGTTTTTCTGATCAATTAGGGTAATCATAACTCTAGCGAAGGATATTACGCGTATACATACGCATTTGAGATTTTACTTTAGTAAAATCGATATTTTTCTGAAGGAAAAAATGTATATCCATGTTAGGATAGATAAGTGTATATGAGTATTTAGCTTATTATCTTTTATCAGGCCATAGCTATATAAGCTAATAGCTAATAGCCTCTTTGATTCCCTTAATTTATTTAGCTTTTCCTAGAGTTTCTCTATGACGTTTATTTTTAGGGAGTTGCTTACCTGTGGGATGCCCTATGGAAATGACTTTTAAATTCTCTTTTTTATAATAATTTTTCCTATGGTTCCCATGCCTTAATAAATATATTCCCGGAAAAACTAAATCATCAAGATAGGCCTTTTTCTTAGAATTATGTTGCCTTACTAAACGACCTAAAATTTGTATTGTTTTTTCATTAGAATCCATAGAAGCAGTATTCTGAATGTATTGTAGAGTTGGAATATTCTTACCTCTGGATATAATTGTAGTTGATATAAGGATATCAATTTTCCCTTCCCTTATATCATTTAATAATTTATCTCTGTCTGGAGTTTTATGATGAACATGAGCTATTCTATAACCTAATCCAAGTTTTTGATTCATCTTTTGATAATATTCATATAACTTTTCACAATGATCAATAAACTTGGTTACAATAAGCATTGGGAATCTACCATAACGGGCATTATATTGCATTCTAGAGAAACTTTTTTCATAAGCAGCAATATTATATGTTATGTTTTTATCATATTCTTCTTGATAATCATCTGCTGATATTGATTTACCGGATACATAAACCATTTTCACTACTATTGGAGTAGCTTTACCTGATTTAATTTGGTCGGCTAATTTAATGGAATCTATAGCATCACCGATAAAAGACCTTATGTTCATATTATGAACTAAGTTTTTTTTCAACTTACTCATATATAGGGTTCCACTAAGACCAATTCTAACTTGAGTATTATATAAATGTTCTATAACATTCTTATAGGTTTTATTATCAATAATATCAGCTTCATCAATAAGAACTATATCTATTTTGGTTAATTCATACTGGTATTTTTTTATATTCTGGGAAACTGATTGGACCATTGCCACATTGAAATTACCCCATCTATTAACTTTCCCACCTTGAATAAATACTATATCTTCTCCCGGTAATAATGGTGGAATCTCTCTTTTAAACTGTTTGAAGAGATCAGAATCATTTAACAACAGGATAGTGGGTATTTTTCTTTTAAAAGCTTGGTGGATAGCACAGAATAATAAAGACTTACCGAAACCAACAGAATAATCTCCTGCACATATATAGAAAGGAGTTTTACCAACTTTATTATTTAAAAGGATTTCCAGAGCTTTTTTCTGCCTGGGATATAATTCTTTATCCCCTAATACACTTGGAATTACTGGAGATATTTCTAAAGGGGGCCTACGGTCAATTATCTTTACCTTTTCTCCCCATGATTCTAATTTATTATATATCATGGGTAAAAGCCCAATTCTAAAATTACCAGTATCACTCACATATTTAATATATCCATCCCATCTAACCTTACCTTTCTGATACATTAAAATATGCCAAGCATTGGGATGCTTTATCCTAAATTCTTTATATAACTTATGAAGTACCTTTAATGGACCCTTTGCTTCACAAATATTACTGTTTTTAATTATCAATTCCACCATAATCTTCGAAAGGTAATTGTTCAGGTTCTATATTCTTTACATACTTAGAATAATCAATAAACTCATTCATAAGTTCATTGTCCAGTAGAAATTCTTTAACCAATTCTACAAAATCCTCTTTTCTTAGTTTGTGTTGCATATTCTTATTGTTTAAATTTGTTCCAAATATCCTCTTCTACTTTATGAGTTTTTAGAGGTATATTATATTTTGATACATAGGTTAATAATCTTTGGTTTGCTTTATCCCCATATAAATCTTCTATCTTGGGAATACCATTACAGAATGATAAAGCTTCAAATTGAGCTTCTAGGTAAGTTTCATAATCAACCCCCTTTTCATCTGCATTTTCTCTAGCTCTTTTAAAGTTTACATATTGTAAGGAATCTCTTACATAATTATTGGATAGCCCAGTCATCTCTGCAACTGTACTACAATATAAATCATGTACATATTTAGTTTCTTGATGATGGTTATCTAGAAGTAATTCAGTCTCAGCTTCATATTTATTTATTATCCAATCTACTTGCTTTAACATCCAACTTGCAGCAAAAGCATAATTAGCTCTTTTAGAAGTTCCCATTAATCCTAAAGCAGTATCAACAAAAATTATATAACCTTGTCTCTTCTTTAGGTTATATCTTTCACAAAATTCATTAACAACAGGTACCAATTGTTTTAATTGCATCCATTGACTATCTGTTTGCTTTATCTTAGTTACTCCTACATGTTTTAATTGTATTCTAGAGGAATAAATAATATCTGCTAATAAATTTGTATCTGATATTGATGCAGAAGTTCTATTTGTTACCTTTTTAGCTTGTTTTTTATTATTTGTAAACACAGAACGATGGTCAAGAGAATATCCCCTGGCCATCTTAAAAATCTCTAACAGAGTTTTATTAGATAATTTCCTACCATCTACTTGATTCCAAATTTCCTTGAATTTAGTAAATGTGATATGTATTGATGGTTCTCTCATGATTATAATATTTATATATTATAGTTTGAAAGATTTCATTAACTCTATTCCGGTTAGAGTTGATCTTTGAGTAGATTCTAACTCTATTAGCTTTTTAGTTAGGTAAGATTTTATTTCCCTGATATTACCTTTATAAGGATCAAGTTTTCTCATAGTATCTAACACCAAATCTTTCCTATCAATTCTTAAATGTAGGTCATATTCTTCACATATTTGATCTATAAGGAACTCCATTAAACCAGGTATATTATGATAATCCCTTACTGGTGGGATAGTAAACTCCATATGAGCTATCCTATAATATAAATCACTCCTGAATTTACCCTCATCAATTAAATCCCAAAGTTTTACATTTGTAGTACAAACCAAATTAAAATCTACCTTTTGTACCCGATAATCACCAACCTTCATAAAGGTTAATTCCTGAAGAGCCCTTAATAAAGTTACCTGTCCTCTTAAACTAAGGTTTTCTATCTCATCAAGAAATAAAGTACCACCATGAGATTGTTCAAAATAACCTTCTTTATCTTGATGAGCTCCAGTGAAAGCACCCTTTATATGACCATAGAATTCAGAAGCTATAAGTTCATCATTTAATGATCCACAATCTACTGGGATAAAGTTTCCAGAAGTTTTCTTTATAAAATGTATATATCTTGCAATGTGTTCTTTACCAGTTCCAGTTTCCCCATATAATAATATATTCTTTATCTTTATACCGATTATATCTATTGATCGTATGATATCTGTATGTGATAGATCAATAAAATATTTATTCATGTTAAATGGACTTTCCCTTTTAACCTTCTCTTTTGGTTTACCTTTAATTGGTAATTCTCTCAAAACAGCCTTCCTTATAGAAGGACATTCTTCTATTAATATGGCATGTGGATAGGCTTTCTTAATATCATTAAAAGAACCACCACTTATAAATCTATCACATAACACATGATCATAGGATTGATAATCATATCTCCATATATGTCTCATGGTTACTTCAAACCCCTTCTCTTCAAAGTAATTTCTATGATTGACATATACTTCTGGATGGTTAACTAAGAATAATATACTTGACATTATATCCAAATTTTACTGGCTACTTCACCCATATTAGAAAAAAGTTCAGTAACTACATATGAAACCCCATTGAGAATTATTTCATATCTATAGCTCTTTACTTTACCATTTTCATCAAAAATACCCTCTACTGTTTTTAATATACCATACCCAACTAAGTTATTGGTTGTAAAGAAATAACAATTGCCAATTATTGGTAAATCTAAAACCTGTTTTGGTATATCAACTTTTGTTGGTTTATCTTCTTCAGGCTCAATAATTGTTTTTTTTTATTCTTGGGTACTCGTGATAGAATTGACATAGAAGGAAACTTAGTCATGTGTAATTCATCCACCATCTTTACCAAATCTGGTAATGAAATACTATCTTTAGTTCTTCTATATCTTAAAGCTACTTTATCTCCACTTACTTCTAAGTATCCATATTTAGCTAATATTTTGGTTACATGAGCCATAGCTACAAACTGTATTCTATGAGCCTTGTAAAATGGTTTAAGTGGAACCTTAGTAACTATAACCTGAGTATCTGGGAATTTAGGATAGAGTTCTCTTATAGCTTGTCTCTCTTGTTCCTTGATTTCTTCATTTAGGATAAACATCACTTTGAATATTTAAGTTTGAGTTTAAAAAGTTCTTGATAATTCTGATAAGGTGTTTTATAAACATAGGATAGAGTTCTTTTTCTACCTAAATCATTACAATCAGTTCCCTCAGGTAAAAATATAACTTTGACTTTCTTGAAGTTAACTAGTTTTAATGCAAGGTCTATAGCTCTATCCTTAGCATCGGGGTCAAATAGAATTATGATTCTTTCTACTGGGGATTTTATTATTTCATTTATTTGATACCTGCTTATTGCTTTACCACCAGAAGCAATTCCCCTTTCTCCCATGGTTTCAGCATTTAATGCCCCTTCACAAATAAAGACTGTTTTATATATATCTAGAGCATCTTTATTATATATTATAAAGGATCTCCCCAAACCAGATTCTGAAGTGTCTGGATTATTATATTTTGGACCATTGCCAATAAATAAACGAGCATTGAAATATACTAATTCCCCATGTTGATGGAAAGGGATTATCAGATATCCAAAGTACTTCCCTTTTGTCCCATATCCCCATCCAGCCATTGCTACTTTCTGTAAATTAAAACCCCTTTTCTTTACATAATTTCTAGCTGCCTTTGCTAAAGAAGATTTTCCAAAGAGAATGGATTTAAACCCATCAGGGAGAATCATGGGTTTAGATTCTTTAATCTCTAGTTTTTCCTCTTTAAATATATAACCATCATACTTGGAATTGTTTAATAAGTTGACTACTTCTCTATAAGTATCAACATTTTCCAAATACATGATTAGATTGATAGGTGATGGGTGTTCCCCACATCTAAAACAATTACACCTATTCAATGAAAGGTTAATTCCAAATTTACCCTCTCTACCACAGTAGGGGCATTTTGATTTCATCCAACCATGGCGATAATCCCTTGCCCCTACTTTTAATTGAAAATATCTATGGAGTTTACCTTTAAACTCTTTAGTTAATCTGGCCATTAAATATCACCTGACTTATTATTAACTTTTGATGGATCAGCTACTGGGTTTCTACTCTTTTCTTTCTTTTTAATTAATTGATCAACTTGTTTCCCTTGAGTTTCATCATAAGTATTTCTAGCTTCTTTAGTGAACTCTTTCCAACGTTGTCTATCTCCATCAACATTAAATAAACATCTTCCATGTGGTTTTCCATCTCGTTGTACCACCACTTCTAAACGTTGGATATTATGTTCTTCTTCATCTTCAGTAGAATTGAGACCCAGTATACATTGAGCATTACGTACAATTGAAATAGAAGATGCTATATCATTATCTTCATAGATTGTAGCTTTATGTTTTGCACCTTCTCGGGTTATATGTTGAGCAGTCCATATTGCATCTAATCCAAGTTCTGCACCAAGATTATCTATATCGATATAAACATTATCTATACGTTCTGTGTCTTCCTTATGACGACCAATTGAAGCTAACTTTGCAGCATAGTCAATAACCAATACATTAATTTTTATACCCATCTTAGCTTCAAGCTTAGATATAATTCCTTTTATTGTATTAGCATCTGCAACTTTAGCTGGTACCCTCTCAACTATAAATTCAACTCCTATTTTTCTATACTTTCTCATGTGTCTTTGTTCTAGCTTATCATATTCACCAGAAAGTATTTCTTTTCTACTTTTATTGAGGGTTGATTGGACCATACGTTCCATGATACTATTCTTGCCATTTTCTGTATCTATATATAATACATTCTTCTTCATGGCAAGATATCCCCGAGCAATATTAATAAGAGCAAATGTCTTCTTTGCTTTAGGTCTATCTAATATCACAAAAATACTGTTTTGAGGATATCCATTAGCATTTGATAGATTATTTAATTGCCAATATGGGGTGGGAATAGTATTTGGACTCATTTTACGCATTAATTGCCTACGTACTGTACCACCAACCATTAATAATGGTTCTTCATCTTTTTGAGGCAATGAATTACGTATAATATTTGCTACTTTATTTTGATAATCTTCATACAAGTTGAAGTTAGAAAAATCCATTGATTCATTCAGGGATTTCATTTCTATATAAGCAGCAAACTTAAGTATATTTTCTTGTATTACATCATGATCTTTTAATGGTGATGAGAATAAGTTCTTTATCATCTTAATGATACCAGGGACGTCGTCCCTGGTAACCAAGTCAATATATTCCTTACTTTCTAATAACTGAGTACAAGATTCTATAAGTAAAGCTTGACTTGGTATCTTATGATATTTCTTTACAAATTTCCTGAGTCCCTCCATTATGAGAGCATGTTCAATCAGAGCAAAGTACCCAGGTTTAATTTTATTTATTATTAATAAAGATTCCTTACTTTGTATTAAAAACCTGAGTACCTCTAACTGAAAATCTATAGAAAACGTAAATTTATCAACTGATTTAATTGGTTTTGATTTTTTTATAGCTACCATATATAATTGAGTTTGTAACAGTTACAATCATATAAGAGTACTTGTTAGCACTTTATATTAATATCAATCTAAACCTTACTGTGAAAAAGAATCTTTCACTTCTTCTACCGAGTTAAAATAATTTTTATATTTGCATAAACCCAAAAACAAAATACTCATGTCAACTAAAAACACTAATGGTTCTGAGATTCACAGGATTAAAGAGTTTACTAATTATAATAGGGAACAATTTGAAAAGTTGTATCGATTATGTAAACCACTTGTTAGGAATCTTTCCAGAAGCATGGATTCAAGAAGATTTAATGTTAGTCAGGATATTATCCAAAGTTATTTCTGGGATAAGTTTTTATATGTATATAATAAATATCAGGATAGATATGATGAAGAGAGATTGAAAGCTACTCTGTTAACTTCTCTCCAAATTTTTAAAAATAAACTTCTTAGGAATGCTTATACTAAACAAGCTGAATTCAACCAAGAGTTGACTTCTTTAGATACATTATTTGATAACAATAAAGAATGTTTAGATGATAGTGAAGAAACAGAATATAAACAGGATTTATCAGATAGGTTTAACCAATATATGATGGACCACCTTAGTCCCGATGAATATTTAGTTTTTAGAGTAGAACTTGACCCACCCCCTTTCTTCACTGAGAGAATTATCAAATCCCATGGAAAATTATCTATTCTCCATCTAATTGATTTCTTTGAACTACCAAGAAATGGTAAGTCTCACACCATACTTACCAACATGAGAAAACATATCAAACAAGTTCTAAATACTGCAAAGCAAGAATTTAAACGCTAAAAAGGGGCAAGCCAGAATCCTAAAATCCCAACTTGCCCCCGACTAACCAACTCAACTATGGTTAAGCTAGATCAAATGATCATTTATGTAAAGAAAGGAACTCACTAATGAATCCATAAATTTATTGTTGGTAGTTTCATCTTGGAGTAATTTAACATCTTCTTTATTATCCTGGAATAACCATTCTATAAGTACTGCTGAATAACCGCTTCCCATCAGTACAGTGAAATTAGCTTCCTTAGTTCCACGATTCTTATAGCTTGGAAAATCTTTAGCCAGGTTATCTAATATTACTTTTGCAAATTTATCAGAAGTAGTATTTCCAGGTGAAGTATAGATTTCAAATCCCCTTGCATTTGCCCAATCATTTCCCATGCCTGCAGCATTATTATGTAGGCTTACTAGAAATTTAAATTCCCCAGGATTAGCATTCACCTTACTTGCAAATTCTTTTCTTCTAGATAAGCCTATTTCCTTATTAGTTGGATTTGTAATTTCTACTCTAAATCCCAAGCAAGTGAGGTGAGTCTTTAATTTTTCACATATTTCTCTACTCCACTTATATTCTTTATGAGTTCCATCTGGTGAACCTTTTCCTGGAACTTCTTCCCCATGAGCTGGGTCTAATATTATAACTAACTTTCTCATACTACAGATTTTTTAAGTAACTAAGTTTTATACCATTTACTAATATATCAGTCGATTGATCTAAACCTGATATTGTAAATTCATCTTTTGGTATGTAAACTTGTTCAGTGATAAAATCAACTATCACCTCTACATCTTGTTCATCAACTACTACTGATAATTGTTTTTCACCATATAGGAAGTTTGATAGATAAGAAGTGAACTCTATAAAATCATTCTTAACTACTCTATTGATTTTATTCTTGGTGAATTCTACATCCTCTATATGATTTTCTAAACGTATTCTCAATATCCTATACTTAATGGTATTTGATAAACTATTCATACCTCTTTGTATAAGAATTTGAGCTTGACTTATACCTATAGTTCTATTTGAAGCACCATCAAAGTATTCTTGTGTTCTTACTGCAGCATTATGTATAATATCCATTTTCTTTGTTAAAGAAAATATCTGATATACAAACAATACTACAACAATTATAATGAATACCATAAAGATACCAAAGATAATCTTTAGAGCACCATAGTTTGCAGTTGCTTCAGCTAATTCTAATGAAGCCCGTGTAACTTGAGTAACTGCATTGTCTATATTTGGTTCTTGAGTTTGTAATGGATACAGCATGATAATATATATATTATTTTTTAGATTTACGTTTTTTCTTTGTTGCAGTTACTACTTTAGTAGTGGGGAACTCAGCTGGTGGAACTATAGTAGAAGAATATGCAGGAATATCCAAATCTGCTTCAGAAATACTAATTGGTACCATTACTGGAGCATCTACCAATAGAGTTGGGATATCAGGTACAAGAATTATATGTTCATCATTCTTACCATATAATCTTACATTCAATGGTAGATATTTATTTATAAGCTCTGCAAAAGCATCTTTTACTTCTTCTAACCTTCCTTCCTCTTCAAGAAGTTTATACATTCCATAAGGAATATATATGGTCAGAGCTAAAGTATCACAACTCCAACAACTTCCCCAAGGCCAGCCAGCTTTGTTTCCCTGATCTACTGAACCGTTTTCTAAATATACTGAGCATACACCTTCCCATAAAGCTATAACCAAATTTGAATCTCCAGAAAATTCTTCTTCTGGTTCTGATATAGCTTGGGTACTTGGTTCATCTATGGGTAATACCAAATCAAATTTAAACCTGACTCCATAGAATCTTCCCAGTACTGTAAAGAAGTCTTCTGTACCCCTTATCTTAAATAATGATATGGCATATTTTAATATCTTTCTAGTATCTGCTTTTGGGAATCCCTCTGGACTGTTTAACCATTTATATACATTCTCTTTTGTATAGGGTTCTCCCCTGGTTAAAACCCCATAAGCATAGGGAATATAATCGAAATATTCCCAAAAGTAATTAAGAAATAACTCTGGAGTTTTCTCTACATCCAATAGATCCATGAAGTTATCTATATCTGGCATTATATTGTCATCTATATAACCAGTACATGAATCTATGAATCTTTCTAGAATACCTTTACCTTCTTCATCTTTGTAGGTATCATTTTCCTTATAATATATAGGAAATAGGTGAGTGAACACATAGTCCTTAAAATTCTTAAACGACTTCATTGATTTCAAGGGTTATAGTGTTACTTCTAAATATTGGGATATTGAAATTGACTGGTATCAAATCCCGGTTCATAGGCTGAAGAGATATTACATATTCATCTCCCGGGTTGTATACTTGACCTTCCCCCGGGTTGCCTATAGTAATTTCAAAAGATAGATTAGTACCATTTACTTGAGTAATATTTCCAAATGTACCAGTAGTATTAATATCGGTATCATTTACTAACCCCTTTATTTTATAACCACTTTCAGTAATGGTTATCATTATCTGACGTTCATCAGTTTGAGCTTCAGCATCCCCAGTACTAAAATTGATTTGTTTGAAGTGGGTTATATTTAAGTCAGGTACAAGAGATGGATCTATTCCACCACCTCCTTGAGGAACTGGATAAGATAATAAGTATAATGAATTGATATTTAAATAATCCACCATACTCTGATTATCTATCAAAGCATATAGGTCTGATAACCTTACTACTTTGTTTATATCTGAGGTGTTGTAACTATAAGCTTCTACTAAAGCTTTGATTACCTGATCACTGATATCATTCTTACTAAAGGATTTTCTACCGGTTATAGTTGCATCTAAGAAGATTAAAGAAGTATGAGTAGACTTTACATTAATATGTGTAGTTATTACCTTAGCTCTAGTAAGTTTATCAGTAACACTATCTATTAATGCTTGTGAAGCTTCTCCCCCACCATCAGGAGTAATATATACTGTTACAAATTTACCACACTGATAATCAACGTATGATTTATCTACCCCTGGAACTAACTTAGCTATTGCTCCATAATCTTCTCTGGTTATGGCTACTCCAAGAGTTTTGATAGAAAGAGGGATATGTTGTTTAAGCATATCAAAAGTCTCATAATCAGAACCACCTGAAGCAGAGTATACATTGGATATGCTTATATCATTGTATTTATCAGTGAGTATAGTTGGTATAGGAGTACCAAATTGATTCTCTGCAATATTTCCAAGAGCACCATAAGTAAGATAATATTCTGCTTCTACCTTTCCATTCAAGTTTGGTTTCATACCAAATTGACCATCCCCAAACATAATGTAGGGTTTTCCCGCTTCATCTATCTCTATTTTATATACTTTATCAGTAGAATTAGCATAAGCAAAGGTATCAACCAAAATCCATGGTTCATTATCAATATATAATACCATGGAACCCTCTACATATTTCTGATCTGTTGGTAAGTCACCCAGATATATGATTACATCAGTAGAAGTAATCTGTCCCAATTGAATCCTATATGGATCACCAACCTTGGATTTTTGTACTACTGGTACTTTAACTGAGTAAGGATTTTGAGTAGCATCCCATACTATAGTTTTGGAAGATAACCAAGTCTTACCACCTTTAGATTGAAATTCTGTATTTACTGGGATAGTTATATTCTCGGTAATGGGTGAACCATTTCCTCTATATATAGTTAAGTTTACTGAAGCAGGGATACCAGCTTTTATATGGTAATCTACTAACTTAGCATGTTTATATAAAGAGGAATACCTTCTAGCAGTAGGTAAGAAAGCTTCTCTTGCCATGTTATCTATATAGAAATGTATAACTTCTGCTATGGCCGAGAATATTGATATGATGAGAATAAATATATTTCCTTCACTATAATCTGACATTTCTGGTACTCTAGCTCTTAGCTTAGATATCAGAGTGGACTTAATATCATTGAAAGACCTTTGGAAAGGATTCAACCAATTATTGCTAGTAGGCATTGATTATATTGTTTACTGGATTATATTCAAAGTTAAGATCTTCAACCCTTTTAGAGTTGTTGATTTGAAATTTGATAGTTATATGGATTTTATCATAGGATCTTTCTGATTCTACTGATATCTTTTGTATTCTGGGTTCCCAATTCTCTATACCATCTCTAATAAAATCTCTTAAGAGGTATTCTAGAGCTTGAGTATTGGGTTCTTCTATACATTCCCATATTCTACAACCAAAGTATTCTTGACGAAATCTTTGACCTATTTGGAAAGTGAGTATAGCTATCAAATTTTGTTTTATCAATCTTACATCCCCATATAACATCCCCCATCGTACTTTTGGTACTTGAGTTCCATCTGGTTGTAGAGCCATCTCTACATTACCATTTTCATCTTTTACTTCTTCTAGCTGTATTGGGAAGTAAGCACCTGAACCAATAGTGTTGAGTTGTTTTAGATTCATAGCTTATAGTTTTAAATAGGGATTGCTTGCAAAGCAGAATCAGCAGAACTTAGTAATGAAGTAGTAGTTTCTACTATAGGTGGAACTCCCACTCCAGCTAATGATACAAATTCATTTACTTCTGCCATTTGAGCATTAGCTATAGATAGATTAGATTTTGCCATTTCTACACTGTTTTTTAAACTAACCAGAGAGGCAGCACCAGCTTTTGGTGCAGTAGGATCTGGGGTAGCTATAGCAATTATTTGAGCTGCCCAGGTAGAAGCAGAAGATATAATTTTATTACAAGTCTCTGTTATAGAATCAAGGATGGCATTAATTTTATTAATAAAATTTTGGATAAAAGTTTTAGCTGCATCTTTCATCCTTTGAAGAAATGCTTGTTTCTCTTCTTCTGATTCTATAGTTTCTAGATAAGGTGAGCACTTAGCTTCTATTATCTGGTCTGGAGTTATACCTATGTCTGCCATTAATGAGTGAATTTATCATCTGGTAATTTAGGTAAATCAGTGGCCATCCATTGAGATACATTCTGTCCTGACATTACTACAAGTAAATCTTTTTGAACAGCTTCTACAAAGGTTTTGAAATATTCTATATTCATTACCTGTTTGTTAGTACCCCCATTTACTTCCACTTTATCTTTATCCATATAAATCTGAGTACCATCTTCGATCTCTATCTCTACTTTTTGTTTTATATGGACTTTCAATAAATCACCATCTTCTTTTAAGTAAACTTTGTTACCATTTGGAGTGATGATACCCATAGTATCATTATCCTGAAACTCTTCAGGAACTTCTCCAATAGCCCAACCAAATGGTGACCATACTGGTCTCATGGGATCTCCCATTTCAAATTCCACCCAAACTATTTCCCCCACTCTGGGAATAAAAGCTTTAGCTCCATATTTCATTCCACCAAGATTTCCCCGGGGTCTAGCTACTACTTCTACCCCCTCCAAAACTGAGGGTAATGTTATGGTTAGTTGACCAGTGAAGTCTGGGTCTTGGTTATTTGTAACCACCCCTTTATATACAGAATAGAATCTACCTGTAAACTCTACTCCATATCTTTGAATCATTTCACCTAGGGTCATTGTTTATTTTGATTTAAATCAATAGAACCAACAAGAGTACCTTTTTCTTGAAGAATTTTAGTATCAGTTTTGGTACTTGGATTCTTGGTCATTATGTTAAAATCTTGTTCAGCTTTATAAATATCCACGGTATTAGTTTGATCATTATATTTAGCTAATATGGAATATCCTGGGTGCTGGTTTGCATACTCTTCTAGAGCTTCTTGTAAAATAGAAGTCCTATCTTGCCCAGTGCTATCATAAACTTCTTTAGCGACTTTATTTATATTAGCCATGGCATTCATCATTGCCATACTTGCTTTGATAACGTTTTTTGAAACTAGGGTGTCTTTTTTAATAAACTTAACATTACATAAATAACCAGAGCCAGTATCAAATTGATGAGTGACTGATTTAATATACCATACTCCTGAATACTTATCTGAAATGTTTTGTATTTCCAGGTTTTGAGATTTTTCCAAGAATGGGTCACCCACAAATACAGCAGTAGCAGTGAGTTGATTTCTTACTACTTCTTCTATATCATTCCCCATAAATAAATCAGCATACTCAGTATAATCAGAAGCTAAAGTTCTAGCACCATTAATTGGTATTTCTAATTCAATTTCCTCTAACAGAGTTACTGTATTTTTTTCTGGGATATGTTTGTTAACCTCTATATTAGTTTCTAAAATAGTTATACCCTTTTGATTCTTTAAATAATCATATCCACGTTGCCACTGTATTCTTGGTAAGTCCTGACCATATACACCATAAGCAGTGTTTTGATTATAGGTAGAACCAACATTATTAGTAGCTTTTAATGGATCATAATCTATGGGATTTACTTTCTTTTTTATAGTTACTTTTCTAGTGACTGTGTAGTTAGAAAGAGTATTCATGAAAGATACTGCTTCTGCAGTTTCTTCTCCACTCTTAGGATTTTTGGTCTTCTTTTCAAATTCCTGTTTGAGATTATCAATAAAAGCTTTATATTCTTCCTTACTAAGTTTAACATTAGCAGCTGTTGCTACTAAAGCATCTTCCCTGCTATTGTAAATAGGTAAATCATCAGCTTCTATTGGTACTTGGGAAGTAGTTTTTTCTAGATTGTTGATTTTCTTTTGTTCTACTAAATTAGGAGTGAATTTCCCATCATCCTTGATCACTGGATAATTTGAATATCTATCCTGTGGTTGTAAACTATATGGATATCTGTTATCAAAACCAGTTGTTGGATTAGCTGGATTGCCCCATGAACTCCACCAATGCATGTATAAATCAGCAGATTCAGAATTTTGATCTATACCTATTTGAGTAGTAGTGGTTTTAGCTTTTTTGTCATTTGGATCAATATCTGAAGTCTTACCTATTTCTACTGAAGTTTTGGTGAACTTAGATTTCACTGTAAATTCTAATAATTCACCATTTCCCCCAGCATAAGTATAAGTCTTAGATACTGGTCTATTTAATCTCTGATTCTCAACAGTTAATTTACCACCAGAACCATTTATATAATAAGGACCTTTCTTTAACCTATTAGCTAACTGTTGTACTTGCTGAAACCTATTTCTTGGTGTACCCAATAATAATACATTTGTAGCTTTGTGTTGTATTATATCAATAAGCTTATAATCATTGGGTAAATCCTTAGTTAACTGCTGATTTTCTGGAGTAGCTTCTAATATCTTAACCCCTACTTGATCTGGGTCAGACATATAGGGTACTTGAGAAGTATAATATACCTGTGGAATAAACCCATCCTGAGTATAGGGGTATACAGCTTGTCCGGGACCTTTACCAAAATCATTATAATAAGATTGATAATATGATCCAGGAGTGTTATTCCCAACCACCTGTCCACTTGGTATTACTCGTTTTGCAACTACTTGTTCTCTAACTTCTCTTGTGATATCATAGTCTATAAAAGTTATTCCCACTGGAATACCATTAAGGACTGAAGTCACATACTTATCAAATCCCTTAGCTTGACCAGCAAAGTTTGGTTGCATATTCTTTAACAAGATGCTGCAATCAGAAAATTCTATAGTAATTCTAGTTCCCTCTGGGGTAAAATGTACATCATGCCCAGTTATAAGTACTTTTTTCAGTGGTCCAGATTTTGAAGTAGCATCTGGATAAATCCATCCCCACTGTAAGTGGAGTGGCATCATATAGTTAAACTCTTTGAGAGAAATGAGATTAGTATTATTGGTAACTATAATAAACCTTCCTTTGTCTTCTTTACCTTCTTCATAAGTATATTCAAATGATACTACATATACTCCTATTGGTAATTTAGATACTGGATCTATTATAGCTTCTTGTCCACCATCAAAGATAGCCAGATATGGAGCACCCATTCCTTCATACAGGGTAGCATCACTATCTGGTTTTAATGTAGATACTGAATTAGTCATGATATTAAGGTATTATGATTTCCATACCATCTTCTAACTCTCTTAAAGGAAAGAACAAATTATTAGCTTCAGCTATTATAGTCCAATACCCCGAATCCCCATAATATCTGAAAGCTATGTTTTGTAATGTTTCTCCTTCCAAAACAGTATGGGTTTTATTTAATGGGGTAGTATTTACTGTTCTTGATTTTTCCAGGATCATATCCCCATCACCAAAATCTATAATATATCCTCCAGAATAGGGGTTCATAGTGATTCAATTTTAAGCATTAAAGGTTTCTAAGGGAGCAGGAGCTTCTATTCCTCTAGTAATAGCCAAATCCTCGGGGGAAACTATTTCTACTCTCCTTTGATTTGTAGCAGATACCCTTTTAAAAGTAAGAGTCTGTGTAGCATAGTTAGGATATAGGTGAAGATCAGTTAATGTACTATCTTCCCCTTCTCCACTTGATACTCTTTCACCATTTTCTGTATGGTTATACCTACCCAACATTCTAGAAGCATTTTGAAAATGGGTTAGAACAAAAGGAGCTGACTCCAAAATAAAAGTATCATTGTCAAATAATCCGGAAGTACCCCAGAGAATATTCAAAGTAGGAGGAGCAGCGACATAACCATCTGCTTTAGTCCAGGACTTTAAAAGATTACATTTAGTGATTACTTCCTTACGATTATTGGGATCACTTACATACCATGATACATCAAAACTTATTGTATCTTCTCCCCCAGTATACATCATAAATGGGTTATTCCTACCCATTGATTTTACAGCTACCCAAGCAGACTGAGGATTAACATTTAATTCATTTGGTCTATTCTGAATAGTTATAATTGTAGGTGGAGAAGTATGTTTATTGATTATCTGGATTTGATTATTGATTTGGTTTACCTTGTTAGTTTTATCTTGAAGGATATTCCTATTGGATTGGGTATAATCAGTTCCCTGTATATATCTATCTTTTTCACCTAATCCCGATAATACCTGTTTTCTAGCTATAACCCATGGTGATCCCTTTTGAGCTACTGAATAAGAACTTGCTCTAGCATAGTGTTGATTGAGGGCATCATTTACTTTATATGAAGATTTAGCTTCATCCTTAGGCATTGGAGAAGTAGCTCTATTTAATAAAATTTTAGCCCTCCAGAGCTTATTTAAGGGAGAAGTAAATATTCTCCCATGTTCTAGTTCTGTTACTACACTAGCAACAGCTCCAACCGCTTTTCCTATTATACTTGCCATATTATTTCATTCCCAAAGTTAGGTTGGTTTCTCCCTGCATATCTTCGAAGGTTTCCTTTATAGTTGGTTTACCATCGACATTGAGATTGATTACAGCAGTGGGTTTTATATGTCTTATTTGTTCTGCCCAATACTGCATAGCATTGTACATCTGAGTAAGGATCTGATCCTCTCCTGGGAATTTGTTAGCTTTGTTTCTTTCTACTAAATTCCCATATTGATTGGCTACTTTATTTGCAGCTTCAGTGTTAGCATCTGTAGCATCCTTATTTCCTCCAATAGCACTGATTAAAGATGGTAATAATAAAGTTAATATGGATATACCAACTCCTATTGGTCCACCAAGTAATCCTACTAATCTACCACCTACTGCAAGTAATCCCCTACCAGCAAAAGCCCCAAATCCAACTCTAGCCGCCCCAGATGCAGCAGTCTTAGCAGCACCCTTACCAAATAAACCAGCAAGGAATCCACCACCAGCTGCCATAGCTGCTCCTTTTCCTTTACTACCAACAGCAGATGCAACATCACCAGCTGCTGCAAAAGTTCCAGCTCTTTTACCTGCTTGGTTACCCTTGGCCCAACGATATCTTCCATCTCCCCCAAGATATATACCACCAACTGGCATACCATTCATCATAGCCCACTCAGCTTTGGACATCTTAGGATTAATACCTGCTAGACCACCCTTTCTTGTAGCATTAGCTGCTTTTTCAAGAGCCATATACCTTTGTAAACTCCAAGTAGCTTCTCCCCATCCTCCTTTGATAACTCGTATCATGTTTAGGAATGATACTTGAGAGTCCATGGTTAAAAGTTTCCAAGCAGCTTTTAACTTAGTAAAGGTTGCTATCAAAAATACTGCAGTGGTACCAAAAGTAACAAATTGAGTAATAGCTGGACCTAATACTGGAATTGTTAAAATATTTCTAACAAATTCAAAAAATTGAGCTAACCTTTTAAATACAGGGGTTATAACTGGTGCAATAACCGTAGTGAAAGTAGTTCTTAAGTTTTCAAGAGCAGACCTCATTTGGTCTATACCACCGGCTATAGTTTCCATCCTCTGTTCAACTATAGACTTGGCATAGTTATCTGACTCATATAAAATCTTGTTCAAAAGACTTTCATACTCTGGTAAACTTCTTGCAAGAGCAGCAGCAGCTCGGTTACCACGAACTCCAAATATATCATTGAATACTTGAGCTACCTCCATAGAAGATAAACCTTTCATACCTCCAACTATTTTTCCTATAGCTGATGAAAGATCTATCAAGTCTCCATTTGAATCAGTGAAATCTTTAATAGAAAGTCCAAGAGCAGCTAATGCTTTACCTCCTTTATAAGAGGGCTGGACCAGGGATTTATTCAGGTATCTAGCCATGTTAGACATAGCAGTACCTGCCATTGATCCCTGGATACCAGCATTACCCAGAACTCCAGCTAATGCAGCCACTTCTGGTAAACTCCTCTTTAAGTTGACCATGTCTGCTCCAGCATATTTAACTGCTTCTGCCAAATCAATCATGGACATATTTGAAGATAAAGCTGCTTTTGCTAATTGGTCACCAACTGTGGCAGCTCCAGCAGCTTCTATCTGGAAGGTTGACATAACATTGGTGATTAAGTCAGCAGTACCTCCTTTACCACCTAATGCCATATTAGTAGCACCTGCAACATAAGCAGCACCCTCAATCATCTGTTGAATTTCTTCAGCAGTATTACCAGCCATAGCTAAGTATTGCATACCAGATGCGATTTCTTTAGAATCAAACATAGTAGCAATACCTAATGACTGGGCTGTCTCGGATAAACCTTTCATTTGAGTATCTGTAGCAGCAGTGATTGCTTTTACAGTGGTCATAGTATCTACAAACCCTGCTCCTTCTTGAAGCATAGAAGAGATACCACCCAAAGCTCTTCCAGACCACCCCATAACTGTATCAGCCATACTTTTAGCTGATTGTAAGTTGGCAGTGACTGCCATTTTTGCTTCATTATGCAGTCTTTTGATCTGAGATGAAGCTTCTCTAGCTTGGTTAGAAAATCTATCCTGTAGTACTAGAGCTATACCTATTTCAAGGTTACTACCAGTGAGGCTACCACTTGTATATGCAGGCATATTATCGTTTCTTATTTATAGCTTCCAAAGATTTATAATACTCAGAAGCCGCCTCAAGTAATTTGAGACGGTGTCTGATTGGGAGTTGAGCTAAAGTTATATAATCTATCCGAATCTTTGCATGGTGAAGATATATGAAATCTTCATCTACATCTCCCCCGGATAGAAAAAACCCTTTATAGCTAAGAGGTTTACTGAACCCTTTTCTCCAGTTCTTGGATTTTCAACTTCTGTATTACCTGAGAAGTCCGGATCACAAGAATATACTTCTTTTCGTATCTCAGCCATTTCCTTTACTGAGAACATTCTGAAGTTAGTTACCTTTTCCCATTTCCCATCAACTTCTAAATGGAGATTGCGAGCTACCAATTCTTGATTCTTGGTCCTCTTATCATCGGGTAAGTTAGCAATGTAAGATTCACCCTCTCCAGTAAGAACATCAAATTTAAATTTATTTGAATAACTGGTAGTGAATTCTATATCCTTTACCTTCTTGCCATTCGGATAATAGGGGATAGCTAGAGGCTTTTCTAGTAATTCCTCTTCTGTAGGAGGAACCCCATAATCAAAAAGAAATTCTTTGAGATCCTGGGCATATAAAATAGCTCCACCACCATCACCCCAGTCATGTTCAAATTCTACTGTTTCCCCCATAGAGAACATACGAGAATTAAACATTATACAGTACTTATCCAATACCGGAAGTTGATGAGCATCATCTACTGTTAATTTCCCATTCTGGGTGTAGTCAGTAGAAACTACAATAGCAGCAATGAATCTAGAAATATTACGTAATGTTCTAGCTTCTACTGGGTTAGATAATATATCATCATCTGCCCCATTCTGTTCCCTGATTACATATTTGTAACCAGATGGCACTGTAAATTCTAATTTACGTGCATTTAAAAAATCATTTTCCATGTTTTAACCTTTTTGTTGAGTTGGTTTAAAAGAACAAAGGGAGAGCTCAGAAATGGACTCTCCCTTTACAATAGTTTATAACTTTTCTATAGTACCTACCGAGAACTCTATTTCTTCCAGAGTGTTGTCGGAACTCATACGATCTAATTCCTGACCATTTACACGTATTGGCCAAACTTCTGTACATACCCAACTATTGAGTACTGATACACCGTCTTCAGCCAATTCATTAATTGTACAAGTTTCCCAATACTGGCTTGGAACTAAACCACCACCCAGAAGAAGATCCTGGACTGACATTAACCAGTCCCACATCCAGGTATCAGATCCAGAGGTAGTTTCCAGTTTTTGTAAAGTTAAAGTACCCACTGAAATACGTCCACCGGTTTTTACATCCCGGTTAATATCACCATGGGCAACTTCTTCTATACTTATTTCTGGAAGAGTCACATTCTGAACCAAATATGGGTTAATTGGGTGGGTTATGAATATAACACTGAATAGGAATTTCTTCCGAGGATTTTTTACTTTTGCTGGCATATTCTTTGTTTTTAATTGTTATTAGAGATTATGAATCTGAGTTTCCAGATCAATAGACTGAGAAGCAGCATCAATTACAATATCCACTGTAACTTCCTGTAACGGAACAATATCTTTGTATTTGATTACCAAACGATATTTACCCTGACGAACATCAGCTTCGTTATTAACCTGGAGATCCTCATAGGAATTAGCAAATTGGTCACCCATCCAGGTATATTCTGTAATAGCTACATCTATTAAATCATCCAGGATTCCCTTACCTTGGTAGTAAATCTTTTTCCAAGTAGTCCAGTTATTGGGTTCTTCCAAATAACTTTCTAGAATGGGGCGTAAACTCTTTTTAAGATAAAGATTTAACCGTACAATGGAAAGGAATTTTTCTGAATCAGATTTTGGACTTGAAGTAAAGTTATGCCAGAGCATAGTACGTTTACCCTGATTGGGAGTATCTTTTACTACAAAGATATTGCAGAACCATTCAGCTAATTCCTGAAGCTTATCTATCTTAGCAGGTGCTCCTAAGTTTTCAGTTACTGGACCAAGAGCATCATTTACTACACCACGGTTCATACCTGCAAATGACATATATGGACCATAGTTAGAAGCAGAAGCATCTCCCAATCCTAATACAGTACCCAATACATCACAATTCTGGAGAGCACCATTTTCATTGTAGTATTTGATACCACCACCAAAATAAGCTATATTTTTAGCATAACCAACTGTAGCTTCTAAAGGTTTTAAAGCTGCAATGATATTATCTGGGGTTTGTATATTTCCAGTAGAATCTTCTTTAGGAACTTCTACGTATAGAACAATTTCATACTGACTCTTAACTACATCAGCTACAGTAGCTAAAGCTTCCATATAATAATTAGGAAGATGCTGATGAATATGAGAAAGTATTAACTGGTAGCCATCATTATAAGCATTGATAGCTTCAAACCCATTAATCCAACTCTGAACATCTGGATCACTTCTACTGGTACCCTCATTGATAACCATGTAAAGTGGGTTAGCTGCTACTTCTGCTTCTCCTACCTTTACAGTACCATACCAGTTAGAGTAATTACGGAAAGTAGCAATTACATCTTCTATAGTTTTAATACGAGAAGCTATTGTTTCATCAGTAGCATCTGCTTCTACAAAAGTTAACTGAATATTGGGTACATTGTTTACAAAGTCCTGTAATACCTGTGGTTCTACAAAGGCAGTTGGATTTGGACCCTCTGCAGTATAGTTAGCACCAGAGAATAGTAAGTTAGAAGCTAAGATATTCTCTGCAGCTACCTGATCACTGTTGGTACCAGTAAATGTTTTAAACTGAGTTAAAGTGATTCGATTGGTTGGGCCATTACCTTTAGATACTCGGAGATAGAAATCTCGGTTAAGATTATACCCTGTTGCATCTAAGATTGGACTACCAGCTTCTTTAGTTTTAATACCAACCTTCATAGCTATGGTATTAGCTTTATCAGTTGGGTCTACTAAAGTAAAAGTAATAATAGCTTCTCCACCTTTAACTGGTTCTCCACCTGGAGTATAGATATTAGCACTACCTAAAGTAGCACCAACTCCAGCTACTCGTGAAATACGTAACTTTGAACCGAGTTCAAAAGCTTTCTGAATATTAGATACCGTACCATCAGGAACTATCTCTTCTCCATACACTTCTTGAAAAGCAGAATAGGTATTGAATACCTTGTCTGGGGAATTAAATGGGCCCTTAGTAGTACGAGCAACTACATGTGATACTCCCGGAAGTGGAGTACTGTTTTGTACATTGTTGTTCTCAAAATTGAACTGTACTCTTGGAGTGTTAGGCATAACTCTATTTGTTTTAAATGTTAAGGATTATTTTTACTTATTTGTACACTATCTTCATAACCTTCACCTTCCAATAGAAGAGTAATATCTGTGATTGGTGTAAGGTCTCCCTCTACTGGTTTTTCATAAGTTATGGTATCAAGTACTTGGAATTGGTAAATCTTTTCTATAATACCCATATCCAAATTAGGGGTATCAAAGAAGTTTACCAATTCAATAAAGATATTACCAGAGAATAAAAATCTTTCTTCTGTATAGGGCTTAATATAGCCCCTTTGGGGAACCGAATAGAATAATATACTATGAAGTAATCTTATATCTTCCTGAGAATTTGATACTAAGTGTATATCTATATATTGATCTATGGTTTCATAAGGTATCTCAGTTGCAGTATAACCTATACCAGATTCTTTTTCTATAAGCTCTCTTGGTAAACCTATAGCTCCTGGATAAAATCCTCTTGGATTTATATCTATCCTTGGAGTTATTTTCTTACCCTTAGATTGGTTGTTACCTGCACCAAATATACCCACATATTTTTTTAGTTTAGCTATATCAGCTTTAAACCTTGCAGAGTTTTCTTGATTTATAGGTAAATAATCATCTGGGTTAACTGTATAACCAAGTCCAATAGTAACCCCCAGAATAGATGAATATATTGATCTTTCAATTACCTCTTGTGAACTTACCATTTTACTTGATTAGGTTTTATTCCGTATTTACCAAATCTTCTACGGAGTTCAGTTAATATTGAAGCTCTTAGTTTTTCTTTACCACCAATAGATTTTAAAGAAGGTCCCCACAAGGGACGAGGTGGTATTGTCCCTCTACTTTTTCCTCCTCCTTTACCCCCAGTACCATACTCAAGGATTAAAGCAAGTTGGTTTAGTGTTAAACCCCCTTGTGAGGACCTTTTCTTACCTATTGGTAATCCTATTAATGTTCTTGACTTATACTTGAATAATCCCACTGATCTATGATATAACCCAGTTAAATAATAAGTAGGGTGATCACCATATTTTCTCAGTGTAGCATCAGAGAGAGGTTCCCAATATACACCAGAACCTTTAGGAGGAGAACCAGTTACAATCGAAGTCTTTACAATTCTTAATAAAGCTCTTGCAAACTTACTTGTAGCAGTATCATATGCTTTTTGAATATCCGGGGCTAGATTATCAATTAACTGCCCCACTCTTACCCAATCACCTTCCAACTTTATTTGAAATTGAAGGTCGGATAGGTTAGGGAGAGTTACATTGACTTTTCTAGCCATATTCTATACTATGATTAAGGAGTGTCCCAAGTATATACTCCAGTTAAAGTAAGAGGTGGTGAAGTTTGACCATTTACTTCATAAATATTAGCTCTAAAGTCTGTCCAACTTGGGTCAGGTCTATCAACCACTGATTTACTACTTTCTCCAGGATTAATGGTATAATTAATACTATCATACCCCACCCCAGTAGATTGTCCTTGACCATCTACTTCAAATACTGTTATCCTTACTGATAACCTATCTTGAGCAGGGGCTGATAAATTAATACCCCCACTATTTAGAGACATAGAAACTGATATCTCTATATCTGATCTAGTAGCAGCTTCCTGTACTACTGTATCAGTAGAAGTAGCAGATGCTGAACTATTGATTATGGTAGCCTTTACTACTGCAGACCGGGTGTTTTCATAACTTGGATTTTCTCCTACTAAAACAGTACCTGAAGAATCTACTGAGAAAGCTGAGTCCCCGCTAACCTTTTCAAAAGATACCGACCCAACATTATTAGCAGTATCTGATTCTCCAGAAGAATAAGTAGCTGCCTGAGTCCAACTTGGTCCTGAAGGATTAGCAGTACCACCACTGCTACTTATATTTGGATAAGATATATTAGTAGTAACAGTTATATCACCACTATACCCAGTGACCTTATTCTCTGCCTGATACAAAGTTATAGATTTTGGTTCCAAATCTTCATAACTTGCAGTTACAGTAGCTGATCTTATAGCTCCAGCAGTAGTTCCCCTACTAGCTACAGTTACTATTCCAGTTTCTGGATCAAGACTAAACCCGTCTCCAGTAATACTTAGGGTTGGTTTTAACCCAGATGGAATATCTCCTGTTACCAATTCTGCAGTTATTGTAGCAGTATCTTGTCCAGCAGATAATGGGTTATCCCTTGAAGTTCCCTTGTTAGCTAAAATCACAATTCCATAAGCTCCACCAACTGGTATATAGGAATCTACGTCTATATAAATATTAGTTTGATTACCTTGGATAGATCTTACTAACTTATAGCATTTGATACCACCAGTTGGAAGTTGAGTATTTTCATAGTTAATGAATAAAGCTCCATTATTAGAAGTAAATTCTACCTCTGTTTTTCCAAGAGCCATTAGATAAGCAGTATCTTGCAACTCAGTAAATGTAGCTGCATTGACATTACATGTTATTTTAGCAGTTCCAGTTACCTCTATAGTTTGACCACCAGACATTGAAGTTACTGTATCACCCGAAGAAAAAGTTTGTTTATTTTTCTTGTTGTTATTTAAATTGGTGATATCAGTATCATTAGAAGTGATTTGAGTTTGAAGATTGTCCAATTTTGGTTGGATATCCTCTTCTATCTCCGTTTTAACCTCTTCAATAGCTTTATAGATAGCCGAAAGATCTACTAAACTTAAGAAGTCATATAAATCAATCTTTTCAGTAGTGGATACCTGTGTATATGGTTTCCACCCTGAAGCTACCTTTTCTTTTATTTGGTCATTAGTAAGGGTTGTGAAACTACTTATATCCCTAAAAATAGGCATATTCTAGAGAGTTTAAAGTATTACAACTACTAAATATATTACCAATGCCCCAGCCATTACTGGAACAAAGTCTTTCCAAAATTTTGGTTCAACCATTTCTCCATCTTTGTTAGGATATTTTTTACCTGAAGTCTGTTTGATACCAGCCCAGATAATTGCTACTAAAAAAGCCGGAAATATAGCAGCCCATTTCATTGGAAGAAGTACTCCAAAGATTGCAGTAACTAACATACCGATAATTACTTGCCAAAGATTTTCTTTTGTCATGATAGTTGAGTTTTAGTTAAAAATTTATTACCAATAGTAAGACCAGTTACCACTAACCCAAGGTGGACTATCTTGCATATTAACTTGGAATATACTATAGTTTGACCAACTTGAATCCATACTCATAATACTAGCTGAGCTTTGTCCCACTGATAGACTAACAAAGTTATCAGATCCATTTCCCGTGTCATCATGTTGGGTCCACCCAACCTCTAGATTATCATTTACAGCTCTACTAGCATTAATTGAGCCACTTCCATAAATATTCAGTGATATACTTAAAGTTACTGATACTTTACCTTGGCTCTTTTGAGTAACAGTAGTAGAAGCACTTACCCCAATAGCAGACCCATTATATAGGATTTCCATACTAACAGAAGTTGATCTACTTGATGAGCCCGAGTTTGAGGTTGCCGTAACCTTACCAGTGGTTGAACTTAAAGTACCCCAGCTTGGTTTACTACCAGTCCATATATAAGTTGCTGTATATCCTGGAGGAAGCCCATGGTTATCTAAAGTAGCACCAGAAGTATGGATGGTATCATATTCAACATCTGAAATTGGAGATACTGTCCCACCACTATATGGTATATCACTATAAAAAAATTGGTTTATGGTTATATTTTTATACCCAGTTTCAGCATTTTCTGCTTGCCAAATCCCAGCCTCAGCAGATGCAGTTTTTCCTTGTGCAGTT
>ERZ827150.485-NODE-485-length-58399-cov-4.060829_pt1 | contig 58399 bp, 54 predicted proteins | sample MGYA00519779_ERZ827150 | MGnify/ENA primary metagenome ERZ827150 (study PRJEB31778, sample SAMEA3449267) | human gut metagenome | biome: human gut; feature: human-associated habitat; material: faeces | place: United Kingdom | collected 2010/2012 ...
CCCTGTGTCACCCCAATTTCGATCATGATAAACAAAGTCAGTACCCGATTCACAATCCCATAGGCCCCGATAGCCAAGTCACCACCATAGCGCATAAAACTATTATTCAATATAATGACCACTGAACTAGCACACACGTTCATCAAGAAAGGTGACATCCCGATGGAAAAAATACTCATGATAATCCGACCTTTCAATTTAAATATTCCCGGTTTAAAACGTATCGTTGTGTTCTTATTCAGATAGTGACTCACAATCCAGATTAAACCGATCGACTGGGAGATCACCGTGGCCAATGCTGCTCCCCGGATTCCCCAATCCAAATGGAAAATGAATATTGGGGCCAGAATAATATTGGCAAATACGGTCAGTAAAGAACTCAACATGGCCTTTTTCGGGTATCCCGTGGCTCGCATCACGTTGTTCAGACCGATAAAAGTAAAAGCAATCGGATTTCCCATCAAAATAACCTGCATAAAATCCCGGGCGTAAGGTAACGTCGCCGGACTAGCCCCAAAGAAATGTAAGATCGGATCTAAGAATATCAAAGTCAATCCCCCGAAACAAAATCCGTTAATCACGCATAACAATAACACATTCCCCAAGACAGAATTCGTTTTCTCCGTGTCTTTCTGCCCGAGATAAATCGAACTGATTGTCGCACCCCCGATACCCACCAAAGTCGAAAAAGCAATAATCAAGTTCATCAAGGGAAAAGTGATCGCTAAACCCGATATGGCTAACGGTCCCACGCCATGCCCGATAAAAACACTATCAATAATATTATACAACGACGTTACTGTCATCCCGATGATTGCAGGAATTGAATACTGTAACAATAACTTCCCGACTGGCTTTGTCTCCAAAACCTGCGATGCATTAATACTCGACATAACTCTTTATCCTCCTTCTATTAAAATAAAACACCTCTTGATGGAATGGTCGTAATTGACCCATTATTTTCAGAAATATAACCCGAATAGAGGATACAAAGATAAGGAAACTCGTCGTTTATTTTAGACTTTAGATTCTAAATTTTAAATCCCAGCCACACGGGAACCACGCTTTTTAATTTCATTCTAAATTTTAAACTTTTATCGTTTGGCTCGTCTTCTAAACAAATTACCGATCCGTCCCACTCCCCAACGCAAAAGGATTGGCAAAGCAGCCTCCCACAATAAAGGTGGAATATTTTTAAACATCATTCCCAACATCGGATTTTGTTCTTCCGTTTCTTTCTTCTCGTCATTCTCGACAGGTTCTCGTCGTTTAGAAAAAAACAAAGAAGAAATCCCGGCAAACAAAATCCGCCCGGAATGATCATGTATGAACTTAAAATCCTCGTTTATTTTCTGTTCCTGCACCCGGCAACTCTCACGCACCCGGCGCTGTTCCGCCATCAACATGTCCAGCGGGGTCGGTTGTCTCTTCATTATCTTTTTCATCCTTACTCATCATTGCTGTTATAATCTCGTTCATCACCTTAGACGTGATCTTTCTCTTGAAAAACATCGTTATCCCGAACAACAACAGGTACATCCCAACCACCAACACGAATCCCAAAGCCATGCTACCTAATAATTCTCCCAAGAAAAAACCTAACGCCAGGAATAAAAATAAAATGGCAAAAAAAGCCAATAAAACCAAAACAATACCATACGAAAAGACTGCCATTGTCTTGGCAACCCTTTCGTATGTATTCAATTTTAATAGCTCTAGCCTCAATTCCACGTAAGTTGAAATATCCTCTTTCAACTCAGCAAACGTCTTCTCGGCAATATTCTCCATAAGCTATTACTTCGTTTCCGTAGCAGTCTTCCCCGCAACCTTTTCAGCTACATGATTGACATCCTCGGTCACGTGTTCTTTCACGTTCTCGGCCTTGTTTTTTGCTTTTGAATAAACGTCCTTCACCTCTTCCTTCACTTTAGACACGGCATGATCAAATTCTTCCGCTAATTTTTTACGATTATCAGCTACCATTAAATAACCTACAGCAACTCCTACAACAGCGCCAATACCTAGCCCTATCAGTAGATTTGAAGTTTCATGTTTCATATTCTTTAATTTTTATGTTCGTACCTAATTTAACGAACTGAAACATGAAAAGGTTCTCTTTTTAGTGATTTTTTTACGAATATTTTTAACGAGTGATAAAATGTATTTTCGAAGGGTCATAACGCTCGGGAACAGTCGATTGCTCGTCTGCCGATCGCCCGATTGCCACAACGGCAAACGGTACGAATTCCGATGACAAGTGAAACAAAGTTTTCACTTGATGAACCCGGTGCATCTGAGGATAAATTCCAACCCAAGTGGTTCCCAGTTTCTCCCCGTAGGCCTGCAACATCAGGTTTTGGACACACGCTCCCAGCTCTTGGGGCCAGTTCCCCCCATCAAGCCCGGCCCGGCGGGTATTACAACAAACCAGAATCGCGGCCGGGGCTGTTCTTAAAGCCATCCCTTCCGGTAAAGTCTCAGCCAAAGTATCAAGATGTTCCCGATCTTCTATCACGAAAAACTCCCAGGGACGGCGATCTTTAACCGAAGGCGCATACATGGCCGCTCTCAGCAATCGCTCGATCGTCTCCACGCACACCTTGTCCGGAGCATAATTTCTCACGCTACGACGTCCCACGATAGCCTCGTTCACGGCTGCCATATCCGTGAACTTCTGGCTACACATTTCCGTTGCCAATTCCCGAACCCGCGGGATAATTCTCACGAAATGATCACTTCCTTTATGAACAGCCAACAAGGTTTCATTTTCCCATGTTTCTATGATCATCAACACGTTATCCAAACGATTATTTTCAAGTATTTCGTACCCGATACACCCCTTTTCCTGCCTTGACAATTCAGACATCTCACGCAAAAGTTCCATAACTTGAGCGCGAACCTCGCTCTTCACCTCAATTGTAACATTTATCCTGATCATACACTCAAATTTTGAAATTGCACATTTGTTCTCCCCACCGCTCTCTTTCATAAAAACAGTCAAAATTATAAAAGTTAGAGGACTTTTTAATAACCAAAATGTACTTTTATTCGTAAATAACATAAACTTTAAAAGAAAAATAGAAGATGAAAACAAAACAAGCTTTCAAAAAGATATGGATAGTTGCCCTTCTGGTCACAACAATTGGGACATTGTGGGCTCAACAACAAACATCGAAAGAGAAATTCTCCCTCCCACCTTTACCTTACGAAATGAATGCCCTCACTCCCGTTATCAGTGAAGCCACCATAAAACTACATCATGGTAAACATCTGAAAACTTACATTGATAACCTGAACAAATTGATCGTGGGGACACCATTCGAAAATTGTGACCTCGAAACCATTGTCAAGAACTCCACCGGGGCAATATTCAATAACGCCGCACAAGCGTTAAACCATATTATCTATTTCAACTCTTTCTCCCCGAAAGCGGAACACACCCCATCAGGAGCACTGCTTTCAGCCATTGAGAAAGAATGGGGTTCATTCGATAATTTCAAAAAAGAATTCACAACAGCTGCCACCTCGTTATTCGGGTCTGGATGGGTATGGCTCGCAAAAGATAAAAAAGGGAAATTATACATTTTGTCCGAAAATAACGCCGGGAACCCTATCACGAAAGGTTACACCCCAATACTGGGAATCGATGTTTGGGAACACGCCTACTACCTTGATTACCAGAATCGCCGTCCGGAACACATTGAAAAACTATGGACAATTATAGATTGGAGTACTATCGGGGCCCGTTACAAGTAGCCCAAAATATTAAAAATAAACAGTCATGACATTTTCACGAACAAACATCTATATTTGTAAGTTTTAAAAAAAGAACAAATAATGATAAACCCATTAGATATTATTCGTAAATATTACATGTTGGATTCCCTCGCCGGGCAATCCCTCCTCATACATAGTCAACTCGTTCGAGATAAGGCACAATCACTGGCTATCCGACATCCCGAAATGGATCTGGATATACCCTTCATTCAAGAGGCTGCCATGCTCCACGACATAGGGATTTTTCTCACGAAGGCCCCAGACATCGGTTGTTTCGGAGAACATCCCTACATCTGCCACGGTTACCTAGGTGCCGATCTGCTACGCACGGAAGGTCTTCCGCACCATGCCCTTGTATGCGAACGACATACCGGGGCTGGTATATCACTCGAAATGATCAAAAAGAATCATTTACCTTTACCTCAACGGGACATGCTTCCTGTCACTCTCGAAGAAAAACTAATTGCTTTTGCCGACAAGTTCTATTCGAAGACCAATTTAACGCGGGAAAAGAAACTAGGTAAGATCCGGGCAGAAATGGCCTTTTATGGCGAAGAAACTGCCGCTCGTTTCGAAGAATGGTGTGAACTTTTTCTTTAAAATATGATCTAATTTTTACAACTTTCACCCGTATCATCACGTATTTTACTCGTAATTAAATACGTGATGCGGTTATGGAAGATTTAAACAATTGGATTATAGCGACCAATGATTTCATCTGGACCTATATACTAATAGCCCTGCTCATCTGTATCGGGGTCTACTTTACCTTCAAAAGTAAATTCGTACAATTTCGAAATATCCGGGAAATGTTCCGTCTACTTGGCGACGGGATTATAAGCGAGAACCCCAAAAATTCAGTTTCTTCTTTTCAAGCATTTTGTATCGCAACCGCTTCACGGGTAGGCACGGGTAACTTGGCAGGAGTAGCCACAGCCCTAGCCTTAGGAGGACCGGGAGCTATATTCTGGATGTGGCTCATCGCCCTCATTGGTTCCGCCTCAGCCTTCATCGAATCCACGCTAGCCCAAATATATAAAGAAAAAGGAGAACGTTCATTCATCGGGGGACCTGCTTTTTACATGGAAAAAGGGCTAAAAAAACGTTGGTTAGGGATTCTTTTCGCAGTCATCATTACCATCACCTTCGGCCTTGTATTCAACTCGGTACAGGCAAACACCATTACCTTGGCATTTCATGAAGTCTTCGGGACAAGCCGTGTCTGGCTGGGAATCATTTTAACCTTGTTCACCCTACTAGTCATATTCGGTGGAATACACCGGATTGCCGTCATATCCGGGATCATCGTCCCCCTTATGGCTATCGCATACATTCTGCTTGCCGCTTTCATCTTATTCACGCACCTTGGAACATTACCCCATGTCATTGGTTCTATTTTCACGAATGCATTAGGATTTGAACAATTCGCAGGCGGGGGATTAGGAGCTATCGTCATGCAAGGTGTCCGGCGAGGACTTTTTTCAAATGAAGCAGGTATGGGATCTGCCCCGAATGCGGCAGCAACAGCAGCCGTCTCCCACCCGGTAAAACAAGGATTAATCCAAGCCCTTAGTGTTTTCACCGACACGTTAATCATTTGCAGCTGTACGGCATTCATCATCCTGCTTTCGGATGTTCCGCTAGACGGCACGGTGAAAGGAATTCAACTAACACAAATGGCCCTATCCCACCAAATCGGAAGCGTGGGAGGACAATTCATTGCCATATGTATACTCCTGTTTGCTTTCAGTTCCATCGTGGGTAACTATTCATATTGCGAAACAAACTTATTTTTCATCTCCAAGAATAAAACCTATTTACAACTTTACCGGATTATCGTGGGAGGCATGGTCATGTTCGGATCTATTGCCGCCTTAGATCTTGTATGGAATATTGCTGATTTATTCATGGCAATCATGGCCATAACGAACTTGATTGCAATCGTGTTATTAGGCAAAATAGCATTAAAAGCATTACAAGACTACAATCGTCAACGTCGTATCAGTAAGAAAAATATCATATTCAAATCCTCATCCATCTCGGAGTTAAAAGATTCCACGAGTGAATGGGAATAAAATGATTTTTTTTTTAACTTTGCAACAAACAGAAGGGATTGACATGATGATAGATCTATGTGTAATTTTCTCCTGTCGCTGCACTTAAAACAGGAAAAAGACAGCATTAAAAATAAATAGTAGAGATATAAAAGATGAGATTTGACGAGCTGGAACTAGAGGATTCATTGTTGCAAGGATTAGATGCCATGAATTTTCAGGAAACAACCCCTATACAAGAATTAACAATCCCTGTTATCTTAGAGGGAAAAGATTTAATCGCCTGTGCACAAACAGGCACTGGAAAAACGGCTGCTTACACCCTTCCGATTTTAAATAGACTAATCAAAGAAGAGAACCGAACAGATACGGTAAAAGCTGTGATTATGGCTCCCACCCGGGAATTAGCCCAACAAATAGACGTACAATTCGAGGGATTTTCTTATTTCCTCCCCGTTTCAACGGTTGTCGTCTACGGAGGGGGGGATGGAAGTTTATGGGATCAACAGAAGAAAGCGTTACGCTTAGGTGCGGATGTTGCCATCGCAACACCGGGACGACTGATCGCACATCTACAACACAGTGATGTAGACCTTTCACAAGTAAAATACTTTATCCTAGACGAGGCCGACCGGATGCTGGACATGGGATTTTTTGATGACATCATGCAAATCGTGAACAAACTGCCCAAAGACCGACAAACCATACTCTTCTCGGCCACAATGCCACCGAAGATACGGCAGTTAGCCCAAAACGTACTTCGTGACCCGGTAGAAATTAACGTGGCGGTATCCAAACCCAACGAAGCCATCATGCAAGCCGCCTACATTTGCCACGAAAATCAAAAAATGGGTATTATCGAAGAACTTTTCAGCAAACCGGTCTTACACAAAACGCTAATCTTTGCCTCTTCCAAACAAAAAGTAAAAGACCTCGCCTTCACCTTAAAACGTAAAAAATTTAATGTAGCAGCCATGCACTCTGACTTAGAGCAATCAGAGCGGGAATCTGTTATGATGGATTTTAAAAATAATAAAATAGATATACTTGTCGCCACTGATATCGTGTCCCGTGGTATAGATATTGATGAGATCGGATTGGTAATCAACTTTGACGTTCCTCATGATCCGGAAGATTATATTCATCGTATCGGACGAACTGCGAGAGCCAGTGCGGAAGGTGTTGCTTTAACTTTTGTCTCTGGAGCTGAACAAGGGAAGTTCTATCGCATAGAACAGTTTATCGAAGAAACGATTTATAAAATACCACTTCCTACTCACTTGGGAGCAGCACCAGAATACAATCCGAAAGCTTTCGAACACGGCTCATCAAAAGGCAGAGGACGAAAACCTAATGGCCGTTCTTTCGTAAAAAAGAAAAATCACGTTAAGAGAGAAGGAGGCTCAAACTAAAATAAATAACTTAATTAAAACGAAACATTTATGATTCTAAACGCTGGAAATATATTACTTATTGGATCTATCCTATTATTTGTCAGTATCGTTGTCGAAAAAGCTGGATTTCGCTTTGGAGTTCCCGCCTTACTTCTCTTTCTGGGAGTAGGAATGCTTTTTGGAACTGACGGTCTTGGAATAGAATTCAATAACCCACAAACCGCACAATTTATAGGAGTTATTGCATTAAGTATTATATTATTTTCCGGTGGTATGGATACAAGTGCAGCAGAAATCAAACCTGTTTTAGGCCAGGGAATTGTTCTCGCCACGGTCGGAGTCATGCTTACCGCTTTACTCACGGGATATTTTATTTACTACATCACAAATCTAGGGAACAGTTTTATCACCCTGAATTTCACGGAATCATTGTTACTCGCCTCCGTCATGTCGTCTACCGATTCTGCTTCCGTGTTCTCGATTCTCCGTTCCAAACGACAAGGGCTAAAAGAAAACCTACGCCCCATGTTAGAGCTGGAAAGTGGTAGTAATGACCCGATGGCCTATATGTTAACAATATTGCTTATTGGGATTATTCAATCAGGAGAAAGTAGCTTAAGTAACACGATACTACAATTCATCATGCAGATGAGTATCGGTGCCGTATCCGGTTACCTGTTAGGAAGATTGGCCGTGTACTGTATCAATAAGCTAAACATCAACCAATCACTATATCCCGTTCTTTTACTAGCCTTCGTGTTCTTCATTTTCTCGTTTACTGATCTAGTAAAAGGTAACGGTTACTTAGCTGTTTATTTAGCCGGATTAGTAGTTGGAAATCATAAAGTAGTACACAAAAAAAGTCTTACCACCTTCTTTGATGGTATTACTTGGCTATTCCAGATTGTAATGTTCCTCACATTAGGACTTTTAGTAAACCCGGCAGAATTACTCCCGGTTGCAGTATTAAGTATTCTTATTGGAATATTCATGATCATACTGGCACGCCCGATAAGTGTATTTTTATGCCTTCTTCCATTCCGAAAGATGACAACTAAAGCACGGGCATACGTCTCATGGGTGGGTTTACGAGGAGCTGTTCCTATCATTTTTGCCACCTACCCCCTAATCGCAAATATTCAGCATGCATCATTAATATTTAACGTGGTGTTCTTCATTACCATTCTTTCTTTGGTTATACAGGGAACAACAGTCAGTTTCATGGCGAAACTACTCGGTTTGTCAACCCCCGAAGAACGTAAAAACGTCTTTAACGTTGAACTACCCGAAGAAATTAAAACCGCCATGTCCGAAATTGAAGTCATCCCTTCCATGCTGGCAAAAGGCGACAAATTAATGGATTTGGTATTACCTGATAACACGTTGGTCGCCTTGATTAAAAAGAATGATTCATATTGTGTTCCCAAGGGAAAAACCAAACTACATACCGGGGATAAGTTACTCGTGATCACGGATGACGACGAAGCTCTCATGAAGACTTACGAAAGTTTAGGAATCACGGATTATTCTATTCAGAAAAATGCCTGACATGGGCTTACAGTAGCAAATCAATGATAAGAAAAATTACACTTTATAGTAATTTTCTATCATATGATAAAAACTAAATATTTGTATTGACAAACAAATTGTCATATAATTGTGCAATCAAAACAGAACCACTAAAAAAATTAAATTTATGAGCATTAAAGGAACAAAAACAGAACAAAATTTATTGAAATCATTTGCAGGCGAATCACAAGCCAGAAGTCGTTATACCTTTTTCGCTAGTGTAGCCAAAAAAGAAGGATTCGAACAAATCGCAGGAGTATTCATGGAGACTGCCGAACAAGAAAAAGAACATGCTAAGAGATTTTTTAAATTCTTGGAAGGCGGAATGGTTGAAATCACCGCTTCTTATCCCGCCGGTGTAATCGGAACAACCGCAGAGAACTTGAAAGCTGCTGCAGAAGGGGAAAACGAAGAATGGTCAGATCTCTACCCGGAATTCGCTAAAGTTGCCGAAGAAGAAGGATTTACTGCCATTGCAACCGTGTTCCGTAACATCGCTAAAGTAGAAGCAGAACACGAGGCTCGTTACAGAACGCTTTTAGCTCGTGTTGAAGCCGGTAAAGTATTCGAGAGAGACGAAGTGATCCTGTGGCAATGCCGTAACTGTGGTTTCGTTTATGAAGGTAAAACTGCACCGAAAGCATGTCCTGCTTGTGCTCACCCTCAAGCATATTTCGAAGAAAAGAAAAACAATTACTAATCACACTTGTAATTGATGATAAAAACTAAAAGTTGAGGCAAACGCTTCAATTTTTAGTTTTTTTATTTTTACCCATCACGAAGAAATCACAACTCGATTTTCGTTATATTCGCGACAAAGAAACAGAAATCTATTTTTTAATTGATAAAATAAAGTCATTATGAAAAAAGTAATCAACTCACCGAAAGCACCGAAAGCTATCGGTCCCTACAGTCAAGCAATTGAAGCAAACGGAACGCTTTACATCAGTGGTCAACTTCCTATTGACGTGAATACCGGAAAATTCGTTGAAGGTGGAGTAAAAGAACAAACAGAACAATGTTTGAAAAACATCGGTTACATTCTGGAAGAAGCCGGATATACTTTTGACAACGTGGTTAAATCAACTTGTCTATTGGGAGATATGTCTTATTTCGCTGATATGAATGAAATCTACGCTAAATATTACAAGACAGATTGTCCTGCCCGTGCAGCTTTTGCGGTAAAAGCTCTTCCGATGGGTGCCATGGTGGAAATTGAAACCATCGCTGTAAAATAAAGATAAAAACGGCTGGTTCAGCCGTTTTTTCATTTTTTTTTCTTACCTTAGGGAAAAGTAGTGCATAACTTAAAACATACATTATGAGAATATTCGGTTTACTCCTTATGCTTGCCCTATTTTTCTCCTGTGCATCTCAAAAAGAGGTAGCCCAAAATAAAAAAGGGCGTTGTGCTATAAAAGATTCTACACAATACGAATTAATTGTTTTTGATTCGGGATTCGATTTTTGGTTGGCAAGTCACCAGAGCGTGGCCAGTCAGCACTCAGAAAGTTATTACCAAAGTATGAATCACCTGTATGCTATCGAATGGAACAGAAGATATGCTGCCGGCGATCCGAGAATCAACAGTTACATCGATTACAGCCTGAACAGAGATTACAAGTTTGATTTTAATTACAAACTCTACATGTATTTCAGGTTCTTTGAGGACACAAATAGGATAAAACTAATCCCAGGAAACAGAAATCCTTAATATTTTAGATTTAACGATTTTAGATTTTAAATTCCAGCCGCACAAACTATAATCTCTCAATCTAAAATCATAAATCATTAAATCTAAAATTACTTGCTCTTTTTATGGCCTCTGGGGTACCCAAGTCGAGACATCGCCCATCGTGCCGGAAAAGCTCGATAGGATGTTCTTTTGCCTGTGCCAGATGCTCATCGATGATAGAGAACACTCCCCGATGAATGATATGCTTTAAATACTCCGGGCTAAGAACCTGAATCCCGCAGTAATTGAACTCCGTGGCCCCGTAAAAGCCTTCATCCACAATCTTCTGCTCCCCGGTTCGTTTGTTCTCCCAACCTTTCAAAATACCGTAATTAAACTTCAAAACCCGATCTGCAACAGCCCGTTGCACGACCAGCGTGGCGTATGCCTCACGTGATTCATGCTGACGAACGAGAGCCTTCAAATCCAAATCTGTTAAAATATCCACGTTATGAATAAGCACGGGTTTCCCCGGAATAAATAATTCCCGGGCCTTCAAAACCCCTCCTCCCGTATCCAGTAACTCATCTCGTTCATCGGACAAAACAATGTCCATACCGAAATCTCCTTTCTCTTTCAGAAAGAGTTCTACCTGATCGGCAAAATGATGAATATTAATCACCAACCGTTCTACCTGCACTTCTCTCATTCTCTCGATCACCAGTTCCAACAGAGCCTTTCCTTTCAACTCCACCAAAGCCTTCGGACGATCGTTTGTCAACGGTCGCAGCCGGGTACCTAAACCGGCTGCAAAAATCATCCCATTCATCTATATCTCAATAATATTATTTTTAATCGCATACATCACCAATGCCGCCGTGTTCCGACATCCCGTCTTACTAAGCAGATTTGCCCGGTGTTTATCTACCGTACGTTTACTTATAAACAATTCGTCTGCGATCTCCTGGTTTGACAATCCTTTACACACGTGATACAAAATTTCCAACTCCCGTTCCGAAATATCATTATCTACAGTTTCCGGTGTTTCGCTTTTGTTGTCACGCATATTATTCAAAATATTCACCAATAACTCTTCCGAGAAAAAACTCTCCCCTTCCGCCACCTTCTGAATAGCCGTTACCACCTTATCAATTCCCGAATTCTTCAACAAGAATCCCTTTGCACCCGCATCAATCATCTTGTAATAATACTGCTCATCTCCGTACATGGAAAGAACAATAATCTTCAAATTGGGTTTCATTTTCATCGCCTCGATCGTGGCATCAATACCATTCATCTCCGGCATCTCTATATCCATCAGTACGACATCACAATCAACAAACGACAAATTCTCAATAAACTCCCTCCCGTTCGAGGCCTCGTAAATATGTCGAACGAAATCCTGAGTCGAAAGCAATAACTTCAACCCCTCCCGGAACAACTTGTGGTCATCAACCAGATATATTCTCAATTTATCCATAAAACAAGATTTACTTACACTTTATAAAAGCCCTGGCAATCATTCCCCGGCCCGACTCGCTGGAAATCTTAATATCTCCATTTCCCGAATTCAACCGATACTGCATGTTGCTCAATCCCATCCCGCCATCACTTTCGGCCTGTTTCACGTCAAACCCCATGCCATTATCCTCGTATTCCAAGTATAAAACATCCCCCTGTAACTGTAAGTCAATACTAATCTTACTGGCATTAGCATGTCGCAACGTGTTATTGATCAACTCGCAAATCACCCGGTACATGATTACTTCCACGTTATATACGAAACGACGATTATCAATATTTGTTTTAAAATTTATACTAATACCTTCAGCCGGACGCAACTTTCGAATAAATGACTCCGTGGCATCCTTTAAACCAAAATTATTCAATATATGAGGACTAATATTAGCCGAAATCTCCCGCACGCTAGTGATTGCCTCATCAACTGCTTGTTTCAAATTTCCCTTGATCTTGTCGTTTACTTCCGGCGAATTTTTTTCCTCGAAACCGGAAAGTAACATTTTTATAACACTTAATAAAGGACCTAATCCATCATGCAGTTCCTTGGCAAAACGCTGGCGCTCCTGTTCCTCCGTGCGGATAACTGCCGATAGTACCCTTTTTTCCGTTTCACTCCGTATACCATCTAGCCGACGTAAAAACTGGAACACCTTTCGTATATAAAACGCCCCGATAGCAAAAGCCAACGAAATAACAAATGACAACCACACTTTCGTCTGGTACAACTCCTCCGACTCCCCTCTATGCATCGAAGGAACCAATTCTATCGCTCGATAAATCGCCATCAGAAAAAAGCCCGTTGAAATCAAAATCCAAGCGGCATTAAACTTCGTCCGCTTAAACAAACTGATCGCAAATCCCATGGCCACGATTTGCAACAACAAAGACAAGTATACAACTATTTGTGTAACCACGATATATGTATTAGTTAAAAGTTAAAAACTAAAAGATAAAAGCTATGTTCAAATATCGACATTATTTCTAGAATAATCAACCCCTAATTAATTTTATGATTTACGTTCCCCAACTTTATCTTTTAGTTTCTAGTTTTTATCTTTTAGTTTTTAGAACGGGTATCCAATCGCCACGTTAAACACGGAACGCCGGAATCCACCCCGTGAATCAAACAACACGAAACGATTTCCCTTGGGCATTGAAGGATCTTTTACCTTAATTCCCAAATCAAAACGTAATAAAAAGAAATTAGCGTTCAATCTCAACCCCGCTCCCGTGCCAATAGCTATCTGGTTAAAGAAATTGTAATTCAATTTTGCCCCGGAACGATTTTCTTTCGGGTTAATATTCCACACATTTCCGGCATCCACGAATAACGCTCCCTCCAACAACCAAATCAACTTGAAACGGTATTCAATATTTCCCGCCAATTTGAAATCCCCCACGCTATTCGGGTATTTCTCTGTAGCTAAATAAGAACCGGGACCTAATGTCCTAGCCTGCCAAGCCCGGATGTCGTTTGCCCCACCCCCGTAATACGCCTCCTCAAAAGGCAACACCTTCATGTTTCCATACGGGTAACCACACCCCACAAAAAGACGTCCCACAAGCGAATTCGCCCGGTTGATATACCAGTTATAACGATATTCAGCATCTGCTTTCACGAATTGCGCATACCTTACTCCGAAGATTTTGTAATACTTTTCATTCAATGTTCCACTCGCAGAACTTTTACTCCCGGCAATCCCATCTATAACAGAAAGGAAATTCCCCGAAGTCTCCGTGTTTACACGAAAATAACTATAATCCGCAGTTTTCACGTTCACCTGCTGATCCGTGTAAGTGGCGGAGAAAACGGCAGAAAGGATCATGTGATCCGTGTAGGCATTTTTGATATATTCATTCTTCAAACCATCGATAAAATTCTGATCTACATCCTTCATCAACACGTAATTCAGATCGACCAAATCAAAATTATACCGCCATTTCTTGTTTGCCTTCCGCCATAAATAACCGAAACGGGCATTAGCAATAGAACGAGTATAATACGGGGTGTATTCATAACTATACGAAAAAGAAATCGAAGTTTTCGGGGCATAATTCCGCCGGAAATCTTTCATCTTGAAAAACGGCATCCAAAACTGTGGGGTCACGAGTTTCAATTCGGCTCCGATTTCCGAGGTATTAAATATTTTTCCCTCTCCATTGACCTGTTCTTTCCGCAAACTTCCCCAAATACTGGCTGAAATATTCTCTCCCGCACGGAACACGTTACGATGGTTATAAGTCAAATTACCCCCCACTCCCATATTTCCGGAATTATGCGTACCCTCCAAAAACACGTTGTAGGACTGCCTCTTCACGGGTGATAACTGAATCACACAATCCAAGGCTTTCACATCGCCATCCGACTCCACCTCTTTAAAATCGATATTTACCATCTTAAAAAGATTCAGTGCCTGCAATCGCACGTAAGTATCAATCACCCTCCGGGCATCGTACAATTCCATCTGCTGCAACTGAATAGTTTCTATAATCATTTTAGGCTTTATCTTTAGCTTATCCCGGTACAGGATACTATAACCATTGTAATACAACATATTATACATGGAATCAACCTGTTCCGCCGTTAGCATCGGATCATAATCAAAATTTACACTGATATTCCGCACGAAATAACGTCTATAAGCATTACTATCCACGGCATTCTCAACCACTCGCACAAAAACTTTAGCCATATTTTCTTTCGCTACACTCGTCGTGTCAGCAAAAAATTGGATAAAATTTTTCGAGAAATTGAAATACCCTCTTTCCCGAAGCATCTTCGTGATGCGCTCCCGTTCGTCATCCAACACATCAAGATCCAACGATGCGTCTTTCTCCAAAAGAGTGTTCACCGTATCCCGCCGAAAATTAGCCATCAACCCGCTTTCCTCGGCAATCAGATTTTCCCGTCCTCTCCTGTCATCAAATTTCACTTCTTGAATTCGGGTAACAGGTCCCACTTTCACGTAATACTCCACAAGTGCTTTCTTTTTTTTGTAAAAAACAGTATCCGTTACTTGCGCATCATAAAATCCTTTATTATGAAGATACAATTCTATTTGGCTAGCACTTCGTTGTGTCATGAAAGGATCATAAATAACGGGAGCCTCCCCTATACGTCGCAACCATTGGTTAAATTTCTTTTTTTCATTCCTCCCGCTCAAATTATATAATCCCAGATGAAAACGGGCAACCCCCAGGATCCGGGTATTCGGTTTCTGTCGGATATTTCGTTTCAAATCAGACCGATTAAGCTTATAATCATCCACTTTCACCTTTACCCGATCCAACAAATACTCATCTTTCCCGATATACTTGGTCGGAGAACACGAATAAAAAATGAAGAATATAAAAAAAATAAAACTTATCTTGTACGCTACCCGCATGCTCAAAAATCTCAAAAAAATACTATGTTTGTGTTTTATTTTAACCAGCAAGCTTAAAAACGATGCTTAGCAAACACCTAACAAATGTAATTCAAAACCTTGAAAAAAAGAAATTCAGGGAAAAATATAATTTATACAAGGTCGAGGGAGATAAACTGGTACAGGAACTACTCCTCTCCGACATGAAAATAGATTCATTGATTGCCCGCCCCTCTTGGATCGAAAGCAATCAACAACACTTGAAAAAATGTAACACGATCGAGGTAAACGAGATCGAGATGGGACGCATCTCCAATTTCAAATCTCTGCCGGAAGTCATTGCACTAGCTGAAATCCCCGTCAGAACATACAACCCGGATGAGATAAAAGACTCACTATCCGTGGTCCTCAACGGTATTCAAGACCCGGGCAACATCGGCACGATACTCCGGGTCTGCGATTGGTTCGGCATCCGAAATATATTTTGTGACCACGATTGTGCAAACATTTTTAACCCGAAATCCGTTCAAGCAAGCATGGGTGCAATATTCCGGGTGAACGTTTTTTACTTGGATCTTGTCGATTTTATCCCCCGGTTCACGAACTCGGATTTTCCCTGTTACGGGACATTTTTGGAAGGAGAAAATATCTACCGGATGCATCTCCAAAGCAAGGGATTTATCGTCATGGGAAACGAAGGAAACGGGATTACCGCAGGAATCGAACAACTGGTGAACCACAAAATAACGATTCCCAGCTTTGCACACAGTCTTTATTCGACAGAATCCCTGAACGTGGGCGTTGCCACTGGTATCATCCTTTCGGAATTCAAACGAATAGAATATATAAATAGATAAATCAATTATTCAAAACAAAAAAGGACAGTATGAAAAAATTAGTAATTTTAGTTCTCTTCAGCCTCATCGGTTTAACCACCATGGCTCAATCCTTACCTATAAATATCGGTATTCACGGTGGTTGGAATGACGCAAAAATCAAAGCAAAAGAATATAACATAGATTCGCATGGAGGATACATGATAGGTGCCTTCGCAAGAATCAATCTTGGGAGTATTTACCTAGAACCAGCCTTGAACTTTGCACACAAAGAAAGTAAAATCAATGACGAAATCGGTTCTATCGGAAAATTCAAATACAGTTCCATCGACATCCCTGTTATGGTGGGATATAACATTCTCAAACTCCCCATATTCAAATTACGCGGATTCGCTGGTCCCGTTGCATCTTTCGTGACGAAAGATTTAAAAAGCGATTTCAACACGGACAAAATGATGTGGAACGGGAAAATCGGAGCCGGAGTCGATGTATGGAAAGTAACTTTCGATATTGACTACGAATTCGGATTAAAGAAATTCGGAGATGGGGTGAAAGCTCCAAAATCATGGAACTTAACCTTGGGATTCAAGATTATCTAATCCCACCCTATTTCTAGTGTAGTTTCCTAAAATCGGTTTACTCGATTTTAGGAAACTACAGAAAAAAATTACCAAATACTTGCATTATTCATTTATTCTGTTTTTCTTTGTCCCAATCAATTCAATCTGCGAGGATTGTTTGAATTATAAAGAGGAGTCGAGAGAACGGGCTCATGGAAACTCCGACAACCTGCAAGGCCACTTGCAAGGTGCCAAAACCCGACCTGAGAACCAGGAGTTATAATTTAAGCTGAAAGAAAATGAAAACAGAAACAACAAAACAAAACAGCATTTATTGCACTACAAATTGTAGCATTCTTTTCATTCATTCTATCGCCATGTCTATGCGTATGCGCTGCATGCGCTAATATTTTTTATACCCCGGACTTTTTATTTTAGATTTTTTTAATTTCAGATTTTTGATTGGGAAATTACACGGTAATTTTCAGAATTTCATGAATCGGTTTCAAGGATAAACCGTGTGAAAACGTGTCATTGCATACCATCAAATCATCCCTAGAAATCAATTAGTTGCAAGGCAGCTAACAGATAAAAAATCACCAACAAAAATTTATCCATTAAAAAATTGTACAAGATCATGGCTAAAACATACGCGGAAATAAACGATAAAATCAAGAAAGGTACGGCTGTCGTGTTGACTGCCGAAGAGGTTGCAGAACTGGCAAAAACGCTCTCCCCGAAAGAGATCGCAGAGAAAGTGGATGTCGTGACCACGGCCACTTTCGGGGCAATGTGTTCCTCCGGGGCATTTTTAAACTTCGGACACGCTAATCCCCCGATTCGCATGGAAAAAATCGAATTGAACGGCATTCGTGTCAGTGGCGGATTGGCTGCCGTGGACACTTACGTGGGAGCAACTGATTGCAATCCGGAAAACCCCAGTTACGGGGGAGCCCACATCATAGAAGATCTGATTGCAGGTAAAGAAATCACGCTGGAGGCCTGGGGAAAAGGTACGGATTGTTATCCCCGGAAACATATCAAAACAGTGATCACCAAAGACACGATCAACGAGGCTATCCTGTACAACCCCAGAAATGCCTACCAGAATTATAACGTGGCTACTAACTCCACGGATAAAATTAAATACACGTACATGGGAACCTTGTTGCCCAAATTGCGGAACGCCTCTTACAGCACGGCCGGAGAATTATCTCCCCTGTTGAATGACCCGGAATGTCGCACGATCGGTTTGGGAACTCGTATTTTCCTCTGCGGGACAGAAGGATACGTCACTTGGAACGGAACACAATTCCACTCCACGAAAGAAACGAACGAACACGGTATTCCCACCAGCAATGCCCGCACGATTGCCGTGATCGGAGACTTAAAAAATATGAGTACGGAATTTTTAAGAGGAGTTTATTACGAAAAATATGGGGTAAGCATGTTTGTCGGTATCGGCATCCCCATCCCGATTCTGGATGAAGACCTTGCCCGCAGAGTGTCTATCCGAAATGAACAAATAGAAACCACGGTTGTCGATTACGGAGACGGGAATAAGATTTTAGGTAAAACAAATTACGCCGCCCTGCAAAGTGGAGAGATCGAGGTCAATGGCCATAAAATCAAAACGGCTCCTGTTGCCAGCTTGTCAAAAGCCCGGCAAATTGCCGAGATTTTAAAGTCATGGATTCAGAAAGGAGACTTCCTGCTCACGGAACCCGTTCGCCCCATGCCAACAGGCACTTCTCTAAAAGGACTCCAAGAAATTGAAAATGGAGAATTGAAAAAAGATTAAGTGCTTGCCGATTCAACGATTACGTGATTTTATAATCATCTAATCGGAAAGCACAGAATCAAATAATTAGTAAAATCTAAAATTAATAGCGGCTATGACTAAAAAAGTAATATTAACCTTCCCGGTTGACGCAACAGACAGACCCTTGACATACGACTTAATTCGTATCTATGATGTAAAAGTAAATATCCTAAAGGCGGAGATACAACCCGGAAAAACCGGATCACTCTTGATCGAAATGGACGCGGATCCCTTGAGAATAGAACAGGCTATCGCCTTTCTGAATGATAACGGGGTAACCGTAAGTCCGGTATCCAGCAAAATATCTTACGATGACTCCCGATGTATTAATTGTGGAAACTGTGCTTCGGCCTGTTTCTCCCACGCCTTGACTATCGAGGCTCCCGATTGGAAACTACAATTCAATCCCGAAAAATGTATCGCCTGCAAACTATGCTTGAAAGCTTGCCCGTTGAAACTTTTCAAGATTGAATTCAGCAATCCGGAAAGCTGCTAGACAAATGCACAGATCTTATAAACCTTACAAACTATCAGTACAGTTATGATCGAGTACAAAAATCGCACATATCGGGAGCATTTGCAGAAAGAACGCTGGCATTCTTTCACGGGCGTCTACAAAGAGACAGACTTGTGGATCGGAATAGATCAGGAATCTTTCCAAGAAAGCATTCTCGCATTCACGGAATCCCGAATCCGGACATTACGAGAAAGCATGGATGCTTACTTACAAAATGATCCCGATTACGCCACGTCACTCGTTCCCTACGAGGCACGACCGGAAGCCCCGACAATTTTTCAAAAGATGTCGGAGATGTCCAAAAAATCCGGAATCGGCCCAATGAGTGGGGTTGCCGGAGCTGTTGCCAGTCGAATTGGTCAAGAGATCAAAGAAAAATATGGAGTACGGGAAATTATCGTGGAAAATGGTGGAGATATCTATGCGGACATACAAGAAAACATTGATATTTCCGTATTTGCCGGAACATCTCCCCTGTCGGAAAAAGTGGGGTTCACCATCCGGGCTGACCAAGCCCCCCTGGGAATTTGTACTTCATCCGGAACAGTGGGGCCCTCTTTAAGCTTCGGGAAAGCAGATGCCGTCATGATTATTTGTAAAGATTGTACTTTAGCCGACACGTACGCTACAGCCTTTGCCAACGAGATCAAAACAACAGATGACGTTGCCCCCTGTGTCGAAAAAATCGGGAAAACGCAAGAAATACTTGCCGCCATCTGCATCAAAGACGACAAAATCGGGATACACGGCATTTTCGATTTAAAACTCTTTCATTCTAAACTTTAAATTCTAAATTATTAAAATGAACTTACAAGATCGCATATATATACTGGATGGTGCCACCGGGACAGCTTTACAACAATTCGGATTGACTGAAGCCGATTTTCGGGGAGAAGAATTCGCACACCATCCGATTCCCCTCAAAGGGAATAATGACGTGCTAAACATTACCCGCCCGGACGTGATTCGTCAAGTACATCAAAACTACATTGACGCAGGAGCCGACATAATAGAAACCAACACCTTCAACGCAAATGCAATCTCGCAAACCGAATACGGGTGCGTGGAATGGGTTTCACGTCTCAATTTAGAAGGAGCCCGTTTGGCAAAAGAAACGGCGTCCGCTTGCAAAGAACGCAAAATCTACGTGGCAGGAAGTATCGGACCAACCGATAAATCCTTAACCCTCGCCCCCGATCCTGACCAACCGACTTATAGAATCGTGAATTTCGATACACTGGCCAATGCTTATGCCAGTCAAGCGGCGGCATTAATAGAAGGCGGCGTGGACCTCTTGTTGGTGGAAACTATCTATGACGGGCTGAATGCGAAAGCCGCTCTCTATGCCATAGCCAAAGTACAGGAAGAAAAAGGTACAAATCTTCCCGTGATGCTTTCCGCCACGGTAAACGACAAAAGTGGACGCACTCTGACCGGACAATCACTGGAAGCCCTGTTCACGAGCCTCGCCCACTACCCGATTCTCAGCTTTGGTTTGAACTGTTCATTCGGGGCGAAGGAATTACACCACTTCTTGCGGGAACTGGCTCCACGTATCCCGTGTCACATCAGTATATACCCGAACGCGGGACTACCGAATGAAATGGGAGAATACGACGAATCGCCGGAATTTACCGCTCTTTGTCTCCAAAACATGGCAAAAGAGGGATTGATCAATATAGCCGGGGGATGTTGCGGAACGACACCGGAACACATCCGGGCAATCGCAAACGCTTTGAAAAACATTCCCCCGAGAAAAGTCCCGACACCCACTCACCAACTGAAAGTGAGTGGACTAGATACCATCGTGGTAGATAAAGAATTAAACAATTTTATCAACATCGGCGAACGTACAAACGTGGCAGGCTCCGCGAAATTTGCCCGTCTTATCCGGGAAAAGAATTACACGGAAGCCGCCACGATCGCCCGAAAACAAATCCAAGCGGGAGCATCCATCATTGACATCAACATGGATGACGCCATGCTGGACGGCACGGTTGAAATGGAACGTTTCGTGCGTATCATCAGCAACGAACCGGATATTGCCAAAGCGGCTTTCATGATAGATTCTTCCAAGTGGGAAACCATCCTTGCCGGATTAAAAAACACGCAAGGAAAATGTATCGTGAACTCGATCAGCCTGAAAGAAGGAGAACACGACTTCCTTTACAAAGCCAAAGAAATTCAACGCTTGGGAGCAGCCGTGGTAGTAATGGCATTCGATGAAGAAGGCCAGGCAACCACTTTCCAACGCAAAATAGACATTTGCCAGAGAGCCTATGACTTGTTAACCACACAAGCCGGCTTCACTCCCGAAAACATCATATTCGACGTGAATATTCTAGCCATCGGAACCGGGATCGAGGAACACAACAACTATGCCGTGGACTATATTGAAGCGGTACGTTGGATAAAACAGAACTTGAAAGGATGCCGTACATCCGGCGGTGTTTCCAACTTGTCATTCTCGTTCCGGGGAAATAACACGGTACGAGAAGCCATGCACTCCGTCTTCTTGTACCATGCTATCCGCGCGGGACTAGACATGGCTATCGTGAATCCCGCCATGTTACAGGTATATGACGAAATCGAACCGGTATTACTGAAAGCCGTGGAAGATGTCGTACTAAACCGTACACCTGAAGCAACGGAAACTTTGATCTCCCTTGCTGAAAAATACAAGGAAACAAAAGGTGAAGTAAAAACTACACACCAGGAAGAATGGCGGCTTCGTTCCCTAGAAGAACGTCTCGGACACGCTTTGATCAAGGGGATCACGGATTACCTGACAGACGATCTACAAGAAGCACTCACGCAATACTCCAGCCCGGTAGAAATCATCGAAGGACCTTTAATGAAAGGCATGGAACGGGTAGGACAATTTTTCGGGGAAGGAAAAATGTTCTTGCCGCAGGTCGTGAAATCTGCCAAAGTCATGAAAGAAGCCGTACAAATCCTACAACCGGAAATCGAACGTCACAACGCATCCGGCCAAAATGTAACCCGTCGGCCCCGTGTCGTGATTGCCACGGTAAAAGGAGACGTACACGACATCGGTAAAAACATCGTGAACATTGTTCTGACTTGCAATAACCTAGAGGTCATCGATCTTGGTGTCATGGTTGATAATCAAAGTATTGTCAAGGCTACCAAAGAATATGAGGCAGATATTATCGGAGTGAGTGGTTTGATCACACCCTCTTTGGGGGAAATGGAAAACCTGTGTGAACTGTTGCAAAAAGAACAATTACAAGTTCCCCTAATTGTTGGTGGGGCTACTACCTCAACTGTACATACGGCAGTTAAACTAGCACCCAAATATAATTATTGCGTCGTGTCAGGCGGGGACGCTTCCCGAACAGTGGGAATCATCAAGCGTTTACTGAATGACCGGGAGAATTACATCCGTGAAATAAAAACAGAACAAGAAAACATTCGAACTTTATACTATCAACATCAACAAAAACAAATATCACTCGAAGAGGCTCGCCGGAGAGCCCCGCGATACGATTGGAATCACGTGGAACCCACTACTTTCGGGGAACATAATTTACTGGTGAAACGCCTGAACCTCGAAGACTTGGTGGAAAGAATTGACTGGACACCATTTTTCCATTTCTGGGGATTCAAAGGCAAATACCCGGAAATCATTTACACGAACGATGAAGCAGACCGCACTTACCAGGCAGCACTGGATATGCTAGGTAAAGTAATCGCCGGAAATGAATTTGATGTTTCCATCATTGTCCGCTTCTTTGATGCCTATTCGGAAAATGAAGACATCGTTCTGGATGGTCAGTATCGATTCACGATGCCCCGGCAGCGAGCGGACTTGGAAGAGTGTCTTTCACTGGCAGATTTTGTCATCCCGAAAGAAAAAGGAATTGGTAGCGTGGGATTATTCTGTTTGAAAGTACAGGATGATCACCAATGCAACGATTGCCGTGACTTTGAACATCTGCTACGGGAAAGTCTTTGTGCCCGCTTGGCAGAAGCTTGCGCGGAATGGATGCAGGAACAAGTTAACGAAGGAACTCACGTGATCCGCCCCGCTTTCGGTTACCCGACTTGTCCGGATCACGCGATGAAGAAATTAGCCTTCGACATCCTGGATGCTCCTGCCCAGATCGGGGTTCGCCTCACGGAAGGATATTCCATCTACCCCTCGACAAGCCTGTGCGGGATGCTGATTTCTCACCCCAAAGCGAAATATTTCAGCGTATAACATTGAAATAAGATAAAAGTTTATTTTAAAACCGATTAGTCCCCCCTCCCCCTATGCAACGGAGGAGCCAGAGGGGGGAGTCTGTAAACATACGACTGATTAAAATCGCAAAATAAACAGAGTTCGTACAGCTGAAATCTAAAATTTAAAATTTAAAATCCAAAATCATGAAGGTCATTGACATACTCAACAATACAGACAAACCAGTCTTCTCTTTCGAACTGGTACCACCACTAAAAGGTGGGGACATCAATAAAATATACGAAGCTATCGAACCCTTGATAGCCCTCGCTCCCCCTTTCATTAATATCACGTTTCACCGGGATGAAGTGGTATACCGAGAATACCCGGACGGAACGATTAAAAAAGTGACCGTAACGAAACGTCCCGGTTCAGTGGCTCTGGCCGCCGCCATCATGAGGCGATACAACGTGGACATGGTTCCTCACATCGTGTGCGGAGGGGCTACCCGCCACAAAATCGAGAACGAACTTATCGACTTGAATTTCCTTGACATTGAAAATGTGATGGCCCTCCGGGGTGACCCCATACCGGGAGAACGTTTTTTCACTCCCGAAGAAGGCGGACACCGCTATAGTTGTGAACTGGTAGAACAAATTACCCGCATGAACCACGGTCAATACCTGGACGACACGCTGACAGATACCGTTCCCACGAACTTCTGCATCGGGGTTGCCGGATACCCGGAAAAACATTACGAAGCCCCCAATCAAGCCTGTGACATCGAAAATCTGAAAAAGAAAGTCGATGCGGGAGCGAATTACATTGTCACCCAAATGTTCTTCGATAACGCCAAATTTTTCCAGTTTGTCGATAAATGCCGGGCTCAAGGAATTAACGTCCCTATCATACCGGGCCTAAAACCCATATCCACATTTAAACATCTGGAAATGCTTCCACGTACATTCAGCATCGACATCCCACACGAACTGGTCAAAGAGATCCGCTCGTGCAAAAATAACAAGGAAATCAATCAAGTCGGTATAGAATGGTGCGTGGCACAGAGTAAAGAACTCATCGCCCACGGGGTTCCCGCGGTTCATTACTACACGATGGGAAAATCGGAAAATATTCAAGAAATTGTAAAACAAGTTTTCTAACCTATGGACCAAAAAACTAAACCAAACTTTTGGGCACTAACCCCTTTGATCGTATTTTTAAGTATCTACTTGATAGCCTCCATCATCATGGGGGATTTCTACAAAATGCCGATCACCATAGCATTCCTCGCCTCTTCCATCGTGGCGGTAGCCATCTCTTCGGGGGGACAACTTCACAAACGAATAGACCTATTCTGCAAAGGAGCTGCCAACAGCAATATCATGCTCATGATATGGATTTTTATTCTTGCCGGGGCATTTGCTCAAACAGCAAAAGCCGTGGGTGCAGTTGATGCTACCGTTAACCTGGCCCTATCCGTACTTCCGGATAGTCTCCTACTGGCGGGGATGTTCATTGCCGCTTGCTTTATTTCACTTTCCATGGGAACATCTGTCGGTACGATCGTGGCACTTACTCCCGTTGCCGTCGGTATTGCCACTCAAACAGACATAAACACGCCTTTCATGGTGGCCATCGTGGTTGGGGGAGCCATGTTCGGAGACAACCTGTCCTTTATCTCCGACACGACCATTGTTGCTACCCGCACACAAGGCTGTAACATGAAAGATAAATTCAAAGTCAATAGCTTAATTGTCATCCCGGTTGCCATACTCGTAACCATTGTTTACCTGTTTCAAGGCAGTGAAATAACGACAACCCCTACCGTCACCCCGATAGAATGGTTAAAAGTAATTCCTTACATTCTAGTACTTACCACCGCGTTGGCAGGAGTAAACGTGATGATCGTACTTCTACTCGGCATTCTCTGTTCCGGCATAGTCGGAATAATTACCGGAAGCATTCAATTTTGGGGATGGATTGCCGCTATGGGTACAGGGATCTCCGGTATGGGAGAACTGATTATTATCACGTTGCTAGCAGGCGGGATGCTCGAAATGATTCGCTCCAACGGAGGGATTGCCTACATTATTCAGAAGTTGACAACTCGTGTCAAATCCAAAAAAGGAGCCGAATTAAGTATCGCCGCCCTCGTCAGTTTTGCCGACTTATGCACGGCAAACAACACGATCGCCCTCATCATGTCCGGCCCCATAGCTAAAGACATTGCCAGTCGTTTTGGTATCGATCCCCGAAAATCAGCCAGTTTATTAGATACCTTCTCGTGTTTCATGCAAGGCATCATCCCCTACGGGGCACAATTACTCATGGCTGCCGGCCTAGCCTCCATTACCCCACTGGCCATCATGCAGTACCTCTACTACCCGTACTTAATGGGAGTTGCCGCCCTTCTGGCGATCTTCTTCCGCTACCCCCGGAAATACTCACGATAAACTTTTAGCTTTTGGGTTTTAGTTTTTAACTTTGCTCCATGACAATTATCGAAATCATCGTCACCATACTCCTCGGTACTGCCGCGGGATTTATCAACACGTTTGCCGGGGGCGGCTCCATGTTGGTAGTACCTTTTCTTATCTTCATCGGCTTACCGGCGAACGTGGCGAATGCAACCAACCGGATTGCCATTTTATTACAAAACGTGGTATCTGTCAACGGCTTTAAACAAAAGAAAATTCTTGATTTCAAAACCGATTCCAAACTACTGCTCCCCGTGGCTCTCGGCAGCATCGCGGGAGCATTTATTGCCGTGGATATCAACGAAGAGATATTCAAAAAAGTCATAGCCGGGCTTCTGATTATTATGTTTTTCATGTTACTCTTAAATCCGGATGCTTGGGTAAAAGCAAACGCGGACAAGGCAAAAATGAAAAGCCCGTGGTTACGAAACGTCATCTTCTTTTTCCTGGGAATTTACGGCGGATTTATCCAAATCGGTATCGGGTTCTTCCTGCTGGCAGGATTGGTTCTCGGATGTGGTTATGATTTATTAAAAGCCAATGCCATAAAACTATTTATCGTACTATTTTACACGATTATCGCTTTAGCTATTTTCATTTGGAATGGTCTCGTGGATTTTAAAATCGGACTTATCCTGGCCTGTGGCAATATGCTGGGGGCATGGCTAGGAGTACGTTTCAGTATCAAATGGGGAGCCGAATACATCCGGTATTTTTTGCTCGTTGTACTCGTCATTGTAGCCGTACGCCTATTTTTCAGTTAACCGGATTTAAACAATCCATAACATCACGTGAAAACTTCTTAAAACGATCCTTCCATACAGGATTATTCGTTAACTTTGTAATCTAAATTCAAGAATCATGGAAATAAAAACAGGACACTCGTTCACGCAAGAAATTACCGTGCAACATAAAGACACTGCAGCCGTTTACGGTTCAGGCAAACTGGAAGTATTCGCGACACCCGCGATGGTAGGATTAATGGAAAACACGGCAATCAAATGTTTAGAAGGCATGTTGGATGACGACAGCGACACCGTGGGTATCGAAATCAACACCAAACACGTGAAAGCAACCGCTGTTGGCAAGAAAGTTGCCTGCAAAGCCACCATCACCGAAGTTGACGGTCGCCGCATTCGTTTCTCTATCGAGGCATGGGATGAAACCGCTCCAATCGGTTCGGCCATCCATGACCGCTTTATCATCAACCCGGAGAAATTCATGAGCAAACTTTCTTAATTGTAAATTGAATAATTGTAAATTTTAAATTGAAGGGATTATATTCTCAATTTAAAATCTAAAATCTAAAATTAGTAGATGTTTAAACTAACTTCCCAATTTGAACCGACCGGAGATCAACCGGAAGCTATCAAGGAACTAACGCAAGGACTTTTGGATGAAGTCCCGGGACAGGTATTATTGGGAGTTACCGGATCAGGAAAGACATTTACCATTGCCAACGTGATACAAGAGGTTCAGCGTCCGACACTTATCCTCAGCCACAACAAGACGCTGGCCGCCCAATTATACGGGGAATTCAAGGCTTTCTTCCCCGAAAATGCGGTGGAATATTTCGTATCTTACTACGACTATTACCAACCGGAAGCCTACCTGCCCACCACCAACACGTATATCGAGAAAGATCTTATGATCAACGATGAGATCGATAAATTACGTTTAAGAGCCACGGCCTCCTTACTATCCGGACGCCGGGACGTGATCGTGATTTCATCCGTCTCGTGCCTTTACGGTATGGCAGACCCGACAGCTTTCGGCTCGAACATCATTTACTTGAAGCGAGGACTCAAAATTGGTCGCAACCAACTCTTACGCCGTTTGGTGGATGCCCTTTACGTGAATAACGAACTGGAATTCAAACGGGGCAGTTTCCGGGCAAAAGGTGAAACCGTAGACATTTTTCCGGCCATTGAAACCTTCGAGGGCATGGCTTATCGAATCGAATTCTGGGACGACGAGATAGACCGGATCACATCGTTCAGCCCACAGACCGGGAAAACGATTGATGAAATGGAGAATCTGAACATCTATCCCGCTAATTTATTTGTCACGGACAAAGCTACACTCGCGAAAGCCATTCATGACATAGAGCACGATCTCATCGTGCAAGTTGATTTCTTAAATTCCATCGGCAAACATTTTGAAGCAAAGCGACTGGATGAACGGGTAAAATATGACGTGGAAATGATTCGAGAACTCGGCTATTGCTCCGGTATCGAGAACTATTCCCGCTACTTCGACGGACGGGCCGCCGGTGTCCGCCCTTTCTGTCTGCTGGATTACTTCCCGCAGGATTTTTTGCTTGTCGTGGACGAGTCGCACGTGACTCTCCCGCAAGTGAGAGCCATGTACGGAGGCGATCATTCCCGCAAACAATCACTCGTGGAATATGGATTCCGTCTTCCGGCTGCTTTCGACAACCGCCCGCTCACGTTTGAAGAATTCGAGGCCAACACGGGACAAACCATTTACGTCAGTGCCACCCCGGCCGATTATGAATTGGAAAAATGCAACGGCGTGGTCGTAGAACAAATCATTCGCCCCACCGGAATCCTTGACCCGGAAATAGAAGTCGTTCCTAGCAAAAACCAGATAGACCACCTTATCAACGAGATACAAAAACGGATCGAGGTCAACGAGAAAGTTCTTGTAACCACATTGACCAAACGAATGGCAGAGGAACTAAGTAAATATTTAGACCGTATTCGCATCAAATGCCAATACATCCACTCTGACGTGGATACGCTGGAACGAGTACAGATCATCGAAAATTTACGTAAAGGAGTAATTGACGTGATTGTCGGAGTCAACTTGTTACGTGAAGGATTGGATATGCCCGAAGTTTCTCTCGTTGCCATCCTCGATGCCGACAAAGAAGGATTCCTACGTTCCACTCGTTCACTAATACAAACCTCCGGACGTGCCGCCCGTAACCTAAATGGTAAGGTCATCATGTATGCCGACACGATCACCCGCTCCATGCAGGAAACCATCGATGAAACCCAGTACCGTCGAGAGAAACAGATGGAATATAACCGTCAACACGGTATCACCCCAACCCAAATACGTAAATTCACGGAATCCGTGCTGAAAGAGACCTCCCGAGCTTATATCGAAGAAGAACACGTGAACATGGCTGCAGATCCCGTCATTGCCTACATGAGTAAACCGGAATTGGAGAAAATGTTGCAAAAAACAAAAGCCGCCATGCAAAAAGCCGCTAAAGAAACGGATTTCCTTGAAGCCGCACGCCTCCGAGATGAAATGTTCAAACTAGAAGAAACCATCAAACGACTTAATCCCTAAAAGAAATGATTTCAAAAGTTCTGAATCGCACTTTATACCCCACTCCAAAACGGAATATTCATTATAAATTATAATGCTTTAATACTTTTCCAACACAAATAAACACGTGATAAGAGCGTATTCAGCCACACCCCGTATCTCACGACTGTACTGCCAACATATCAAACACAGTTTCCAAACGGCTATGAAACGAAGGCAACACGTCAGTCATCTGCTTGTGTTGCCTTATTTCCTCCTAAATACCAGCTAATTTTCATTCACACTCCCACACAAATTCCCATTACACAAAAATAGAAATTTGCAAACAAGAATCATGACGGGAAATGCATGACATTCCATGCCAATCACACATCAAATAGTGACTACATGTTCTCAACCTCATTCTCTCCATTTCTCATTAACTATATCCAAGAAACCTTCCAACTTTCGAACAATACATTTTAACTGTCCGGCAGACAAACCATTTAAACACAAGTCATTAACTCCTATATTAAAATTTGTAACCAGCGATTCCTCATCACGTTGGCACACCTGTCTATCCACAAACGGAGTCGACCTCAAAACTCGTTCTCTTGGCATACGGTCTTCTTTGATAACAACAGCAAATTCCTCCGGAGCCTCTTCGACAGCATCAACAGAATCCCCCTCTTCCATCTTATCCAAGAATTGTTGCATCCGCTTGATTACATACCTCATTTGTTCGGAAGAAGTAAATCTCATTTCTCCCTCGTAAGTATCCAAGTCATAAGAAATAGAATAGGAATCACAATCCGCAAAACGAAAAACAGACATTGACATATCAACCGAGTACAGATCATCATCTTCAAACTCATGAAAGGAAGAATTTCCATGTTCGAGAAACATTTCAATCGTATCATGAAGCTCAACTAATTGTTGCACCGAGAGACCGTACAACAACTCATTATCAACCGTGATACTATAATACGTTTTCTCCTTACACGCATCCAATAATTCCTTTATTTCCTTCATTTGAAAATTACCATATTCCATTAATTTCTCAACAAAAGAAACTTCTCCCGATAATTTTACCATCAACTCGATAAATCGTGAAACTAACAATCTCCCTTTTTTATCTGCCAAGGGAGATTCCACGTACCCCTGAAAAAACGCATCTGCCAACTTCATCCACGGTAGTCTCAAGCAATTCAGTACTTGCCTCATCTCATCAATATCATGTCGTAACCCTCCCAGTAAATTCTCGTCATATTCTTCCATCAACTTGTTACTCCGGTATCGCCTCATCACTTGCGATTTTATCAGATAATAATCTTTCAATGACAAACCTTGCTCCTTTCCCGGTATCCCACCGCAAAAAGAACCTTTATTCACGCCGTCCATCATTGTTGCTCGTTTAATTCACCCTTCTTTAAAGCAACTAAAGCCTCCACTTCTTTTCTTTGACCTTGATATCGACGAAACAAAGCCGTGATCAACGGTCCTTTTTGGGCAAGGAATTTCATTCTTTTAATCAATTCCGTCATAAAGTCCGGTAAACATTTTCCACTCTCTTTCCTCTCCTCCAAAGCAACATAGTGCATAAAACTTCCGTACAGGACTGCAACACTCTCTTCCCATGGAAATTGTAAAGTTTTAAACAAACACTCGGTGGCACGTAAATGCTTTAACATAAACGTCAAAGGCTCTTTCTTCTCTTGTCCCCCAAACGCCATCAAACATTCCGCTTCTGCCATGTAATACGCCTCTAGTCTCTCGATTTCTTCCATAGACAAACCGTCCAACGCATTCTCTATTGAAACATTGGCCCAATCGTTCTTTTCCATAATCATCGGTTTAAGTCAGGGCAGAAAAAAACGGTTCTACCCATACCGTTTGTAATAAACCCCCTCTCCACAACAACGAAAATTCATTGCTTAATCCATTATTTTCTGTATATTTACAATCATTTAATCTATTAAAGTCCAACAAAGATACAAAACGTTTCGCCAAATGCAAAGTAATATGCAAAATATTTCACCAATAAAACAAAGGATATTACAATTTGTAGCAAATCTAGGGATTAGCAAAAGAGAATTTTACTCTTTAACAGGAATATCAAGAGGAACTCTAGAAAGTAAAACAGGCATTACTGAAGATACTTTGACAAAACTTTTCACCACTTATCCCAACCTATCACCAATATGGATCTTTACTGGAAAAGGAGAAAAATTTCAATCTCAACAAGATGAAATCCCCACGTACTTTGCTCCAGAACAAAATATCGAAGATAAACTACTCTGTATCATAGCAAAAAAAGATTCAGAAATAAGGGAACTAGCTGAAGAAGTAGGCAAATTAAAACAAGAAATTCTACAATTAAAAAATTCCATGTAAACAAAAGGGTGTCAAAAGTTCTATTTGTATTTACCAACTTCCCCTTACACCTCTAAACAAATTACTATCAAATAATTTCACAAGGAGAAAATAGTCATTGCAAAATGAACTTTTGACACCCTCCGTTCATTCTATCTTTATAAAACTATTTTTTATTAATTAAGATTTAGGCAACACCACATTCGTAATCCGTCCCACGGAAGCCAAATTACCAAACTCATCCGTTACGTTGACAGCTACCACGTGTGTACGATGACCTTTATGAATAAACTCCGCACGCCCGATAACATATTTTCCTTGTGCTTTTCGAACATGATTAGCATTAATCTCAATCCCAAACACGTGATTCTCTTCCAAATTCTCCCCGATATAAGTCAACCCACTTCCCACGGTCTCCACTAATGCCATAATCGCTCCACCATGCAACAAATTCCCGGGACGCATCGTCCGTTCATCAATCGGCATCTTTGCCTCTAACCAATTTTCCCCGATACCGGTAAATTCAATCCCCAAACTCGCCATTAACGTTCCCCGGCTCTCCCGGTTCATCTGTTCTATTATTGCTGAACTATCCATGTATTAATTTCTTGATTTATGATTTATGATTTCCGATTTATAATACCCCCACACAAAGCTTTTTCATTCTACACTCTACATTTTAAATTTTACATTTTTTTATCCTGTTTCTTCGGGTTTGCGGGAAACCACCCTTTACGTACCCTCTCCTCCTGTTCAAAAATCTCCTTGATTGTCCAAAAAGAAGAAAAGGCAAACACGCCCAGCAAAGAAGACCACAACACATTCGTCACCCATAAGGCAGCTATCGTTCCCACGATTCCCAAAACAAGAAAAATCCACCAGCACCCCGTCCCCCAATAATATTCCGCTTTAATCACCACGGGATGAAATAACCCGATTATCAAGAACGTGCAAATTCCGATAATCAACCCAGTCAAATTATACGTTTCAATAAATTCCATACGCTATTTTTAGATTTATGCAAATGTACAAATATTCCAAAACTCTATTTCATTTCACCAAAATATTCCTACTTTTGTACATAGACTACGGGAAAAGAAGTAAACAAGTTATATCAAATCATAAATTGTTTAATTCCTTATCGTAAATCACTAATTATAAACGCATATGACACCATTAAAAGAAGGAGATAAAGCCCCTTACTTCGAGGGCATAAATCAAGACGGGAAAAAAATCACGCTGGATGATTTTAAAGGCAAAAAATTAATCCTCTATTTTTACCCGAAAGACAACACGTCAGGATGCACGGCTGAAGCATGTAGTTTGAATGACAGTTATTCTTCCCTCACGGAAAAAGGATTTGAAGTTGTTGGTGTCAGCCCCGATTCGGCAAATTCACATTTGAAATTTATCGCCAAATATAACCTGGCATTTAATCTGATTGCCGACACAGAAAAAAAGATACTGGAAGCATACGGTGTCTGGGCTGAAAAAAAATTATACGGAAGAACCTACATGGGAGTCGTTCGAACTACTTTCATCATTAACGCAAACGGGATTATCGAACGAATAATCACCAAAGTGAACACCAAGGATCATGCAAAGCAGATCTTGGAATAATTTAAAATCTAAAATTCAAAATCTAAAATCAATAAATTATGGCAAACACAGAAACCAATCAAGACAAGTTAAAAGCACTTCAACTTACCCTTGACAAAATTGAAAAGAATTTCGGTAAGGGAAGCGTCATGAAACTTGGAGATAATGTCGTGGAAGATGTTGCGGTTATCCCTTCCGGCTCTATCGGGCTAGACAGAGCCTTAGGCGTGGGAGGATACCCGAAAGGCCGTGTCATAGAAATATTCGGTCCCGAATCTTCCGGTAAAACCACCTTGGCAATCCATGCCATTGCTGAAGCTCAAAAACAAGGCGGTATTGCCGCTATCATTGACGCGGAGCACGCCTTCGACCGATCATACGCCGAAAAACTAGGAGTTGACGTGAATAACTTATTCATCTCACAACCGGACAATGGTGAACAGGCCCTCGAAATTGCGGAACAACTAATCCGCTCTGCCGCTATTGACATTATCGTGATCGACTCCGTGGCAGCCCTTACGCCCAAAGCCGAAATCGAGGGAGAAATGGGTGATAGCGTGATGGGATTACAAGCCCGCTTGATGTCACAAGCTTTACGTAAATTGACAGGAACAATCAGTAAAACAAATACCTGCTGTATATTCATCAACCAGTTGCGTGACAAAATCGGTGTCATGTTCGGCAACCCCGAAACGACCACGGGAGGTAACGCACTGAAATTCTACGCATCCGTACGCTTGGATATTCGTCGCGTGGGACAAATCAAAGACGGAGAGGAAATCTACGGTAACCATACTCGTGTAAAAGTGGTGAAAAACAAAGTTGCCCCCCCATTCAAGAAAGCCGAATTTGACATCATGTACGGAGAGGGAATTTCCCGTTCCGGAGAAATTGTTGACTTGGGCGTTGAATGCAACGTGATCAAGAAAAGCGGTAGCTGGTTCTCCTACGGAGAAAGTAAATTGGGACAAGGACGGGAAACCGTGAAACAACTGGTTATGGATAACCCGGAATTAGCAGAAGAGCTTACCCAAAAGATCGTGGAAGCCATGGAAAACGGCGTACAACCGGCAACGAAATAAGAAAATCGTGTAATAAAACAGCTAAAATTACAATGAAAAATTATTTATGTTCTGCATTAATCTTGTTGGCAATGGTGTCGTGTGACAACAAGAAAGAAGCAGTAAAAACAAGTTATAAAACACCGGATATGAAACTAGCATCCGACGTGATGACTCCCGAGGTGTTATGGTCATTCGGCAGAATCGGTAGCGTAAGCGTATCTCCCGATCAGAAAACACTCCTGTATGACGTAACTTATTTCAACAAGGAAGAAGATCGCTCGTACAGTGACATCTACGTGATGAACTTGGCTGACGGGAAATCAAAACAATTAACAGACACGGACTATAAAGAATTCGGAGAAACCTGGACTTCCGATGGTAAAATCGCTTTCATGTCCAGCAAATCCGGTTCCGTACAATTATGGGAAATGAATGCAGATGGTAGCGGCCTTACCCAGTTAACCAATGTCGAAGGTGGCATTGGGGGATTTATTTTCTCCCCGGACAAATCCAAACTTCTTTTCCTGAAAGACGTGAAACTGGAACAAGATGTTCATGATCTTCACCCTGATCTCCCGAAAGCAAATGCCCGTTTAATTGATGGCCAAGTTTACCGTCATTGGAATGACTGGGTGGAAGCCTACACGCATCCTTTCGTGGCCGATTATATCCCCGGACAAATGGTGACCACGGGAAAAGACATCATGGAAGGTGAAAAATGGGAATCACCCGTCCGTCCTTGGGGGGGAACCGAGCAACTCACTTGGACAAAAGACGGTAAGGGGGTGATCTACATGGCCCGTAAAAAAGAAGGTGTTGCCTACATGAGTTCCACGAACACGGATCTTTATTTGTACAATTTGAATTCCGGTAAAACCACTAACCTCACGGAAGGAATGATGGGATACGACCAGAACCAAGTGATCTCTCCCAACGGGGAACTCATGGCATGGGAAAGTATGGAACGTGACGGTTACGAAGCTGACAAAATTCGCTTATTCGTGATGAACCTGAAAACCGGAGAGAAAAAAGAATACACGAAAGATTTCGATCAAAATGTCGGAGGCCTGTCTTGGGCAGATGATAACACCATCTATTTCATCTCGGATTATCACGCTACAGATGAAATTTACAAGTTAACCTTGAATGACGGCAAGATCGATAAACTCACGGAAGGAGTACACAACTACACGTCAGTTATTCCTGTAAACGATTACCTGATTGCCACGAAAGTATCCATGAGTAAACCCGCCGAAATCTACAAAGTAGACCCGACCACGGGAAAAGACACGGAACTATCATTCGTGAACAAAGGTATTCTTGATCAATTGACCATGGGTAAGGTAGAATCCCGCTGGATCAAGACCACGGATAACAAACAAATGTTAACATGGGTCATTTATCCTCCTCATTTCGACCCGAACAAAAAATACCCGGCAATCCTGTATTGCGAGGGTGGCCCGCAAAGTACCGTGAGCCAGTTTTGGAGTTATCGCTGGAATTTCCAAATGATGGCTGCCAACGGTTACATCATCGTGGCCCCGAACCGTCGCGGCCTACCGGGATTTGGACAAGAATGGAATGAACAAATCAGTGGAGACTATCCCGGACAAAATATCAAGGACTACCTCTCTGCTATCGACGAGCTAAAACAGGAACCTTATATTGATGAAAACCGTTTGGGTTGCGTGGGAGCTTCTTACGGCGGTTTTTCCGTGTATTTCCTTGCCGGACATCATGATAAACGCTTCAAAGCATTTATCGCTCACTGCGGTATCTTCAACATGGAAATGCAGTACTACAACACCGAAGAGATGTGGTTCGCCAACTGGGATATGGGCGGCTCCCCCTGGGAAAAGAACAACAAGGTTGCTCAACGCACGTTTGACAATTCCCCGCACAAATTTGTCGGAGAATGGGATACCCCGATTCTGGTTATCCACGGACAAAAAGACTTCCGTATCGACGCCTCTCAAGGTATGGGCGCATTCAACGCCGCCCGTATGCGTGGCATTCCGGCACAATACTTGTACTTCCCGGAAGAATGTCACTGGGTACTCGGTTGCCAGAATGGAATCTTATGGCAACGTACTTTTGCTGCATGGTTGGATAAGTGGTTGAAGTAACAAAGACCTCCCATTTAAAATAAAATTCCCCGAAAATTCATGACTTTCGGGGAATTTTACTTTATTCCATCATTCTCCTGTTAAAATCTGCAATCATCCGTTCACACATCTTCTGCTCTTTCTCTGGTAACACTGACATTATTTTATCTTTCAAAGTTATAATTCCAAGCATAAGCCCCCTATCATCTCTCCTTTCCACAACACTCAGTATTCTAGGAATCATTTTTTGATTTCCTTGCCCGGAAACAACCATTTGCTCCATAACTTTCAATATTCCTTGTACATCCTCTCGCAAAAAAGCATCAATAAACTGGAATTGTTCTATTAACTGCATTTTATCTTTCACATTGATATTTTCCAATTCACGTAGAACAATCCGAATTAATTTCCGGTTTTCTTTATCAATCAATGCTCCATTTTGAAAACGAATCATATATTTTTGGACCATCCGATTATAATTCCGATAGAGGAACTCATCAACAATTTGATCTCCAACATTTCTTTTTAATGCCTTTATATTGGTAATTACAAAATCGACCTCCTCATCCCCGTATTCTTTATCTTTCAACAAAAACCAATATTCCATTTTCACTCTTTCCTTAGACGATAAAAGAGGTATCAACTCCTTAACAACTTTCTCAAATTGCTCTTTTTCATTAGCTATCCGCAGAGCAAAAGCGTATTCTCTCAGTTCTTCTTTATTCATCTTTCCTCCTTCATATCTCCTCTCCAAATAACCTAATGAATGTTTTTTTTCCATTCCATATTCAACTTTTTCAATAAACTCATCAATATCACTCCCTCCCACTATTTTATGGTATACCGTACCATCCGAATTTAAAATCAAAAAAGTCGGATACGCTACAATTTTATATTGTTCGCCGAATTTTCTCCTGTCATCTTTTCCCATATCAAGTTTAATACACACGAATTTAGGATTAAAATAACATCCGGCTTTCTCACTCGGAAACACAAATTCAGTCATACGTTTACAAGGGCCACACCAAGTTGTATAGCAATCCACAAATACATACTTATTCTCGGTTTTCGCTTTTATTAAAGCTTCCTCCAATGTCAACTTCTCAAAGTTAATCCCTTGTCCGAAAACCGACACTTGAAACACGACAAGCACCCATACCAAAATACCTTTAACCATTATTCTATAATTTACATTTTTCCTTTTATGCGATCAAATACTTTTTGAATAGCCATTCGTGATTTTTCCGGAGATTTAGCCAACAAATCATCCTCGAAAGCAATGATCCGTTGCAAATCCTCCTTATTCCCTTTTCGTTCTACTAGCCGAATCCCCATCGCCATTGTGGTTTGATCCGCATCAGTACCAAGAACCGTATCCAAAACATTCAAAACTTGAGACATATCCCCTTCCGAATAATAATTCAATATCATAACTTGATCTAATAAATGATCTTTATTCTTCACATCTAAACAAGAGATATAACTGATCAACTCTTTAAAAGCAAGTTTCGCTTTCTCCATATCTTGAAGAAAATTTGTCATAAGAAGACCATAATAATGATTTACTACCCGTTTACAGAGACTAAATACAAAATTTTCTACCTCTTCATCACCAACATTTTGTTTAAATACAAATAAGTTAGCCAACAAGAATTTAAATTCCACCGAATTGTACTCACTCTCGAAAGTTAAATTCCAAAAATTAGCCTGTACACGATCTTCATCAGTCAAAAGAATATTCAATTTTTCATACGCCACCCTTGCTTCTTTCTCACCAAGATGTTTCAAAAGAAGATAATAATCAACCAGTTCCTTTTTAGACATTGCTCCATCCAAATAACGTTGATGTTTACTTTCCCAACAAGTATTCTGATTTAATCCCAATTCTATTTGATGAATAAAATTATCAACACCCTTTATTGCAGGCATCTTATGTTGAATCGCTCCATCCGGACGTACAATCAAAAATACGGGAGTTATCTTCAAACTATATTTCAAAACATCTTCAACCACTTTAATCCCATCCACTTCACAATTAACACACACACAAATAAATTTACTACTTAACAAATCCGTTACTTTCTTATTTTTCAACACTTTATCCGACATATACATACTTAAACCATAAGAAGTATAGCAATATACAAATAACGGTTTGTTCTCTTGTCTAGCCTTCATTAAAGCCTCTTGAAGAGATACATTTTCAAAACACATTTCTTTTTGCGAAAAAGACACGCAACAATATAACATACAGGTGACTATACATACAATTTTTCTCATTAGTTACATTTTTAAAACAATATGAAACTATAGAAGAGAGAGTATCGAAAAGCCTTAATTCAATTTTTAGAAAACCCCATGAAATTAAGGATACTTCAATACCTTTCTCTTCAAAAAATCTAAATAACAAAATTTACCGAATACCTTGTGTTATTTCGAACTTCTCCACCATTTTCTTCGCCAGTTCGAATTTATCAAGCATCTTATAATAATCTTTATACTTCTCTTTAAACACACCCTCCTTGCCCCGGTAAGCATACACCGCTGCTATGTAATCAATCAAATCATCTTCCAATGCTGGGGTTCTATACTTTTTCGCCACATCCAAACGACAATACCAATTAAAAAATCCATAAATAGGGGGAACACTAGTAGAAGTAAAATTTATATATATGCCATAATTCGACCCAGAAGTTCGCCCTTCATTCGTCTTATTTTCAAAATCTACATATTCATCACAATTTTCTTGAATCCAATCCACACTTTTAGCACCTAATATGCGACCTGCCCACATACTCAAAGCTAAGTCATCCATTTCCAAAACAGAACCAACTTGACCAATCGCTACCCCTTTTAAACTTCCTTGATAAATAGAAACTTCTGACCATTCAAATTTTCCCCGACTAGGTTCAAAAACTTTTAAAACAGAATCCACTAATAAGATCGAACGAGGACGATAGGCACCACTTTTCGGTAAATAAGGAAGCACTTTCTCACGTATTGTATTCAAAGCCTTTATCATAGCAACGGAATCAGCAGCCATACGTACAGACACCTTACTATCCGTGCTAAACACATAATATCCCACGTCAAAAAGTTCCAAATTCACAATCGGGTTACCAAATTGATCTTCTGCCTCTTCCCGGTAAAGAGTATCATTGATGAAAATAGTCATCCCCTCATTTTTGTATATATCGTAAAGTAATCGATTCACCTTCCCTGGTTTATCTTGCACTACATACCAATCAATCATATCTTCCGTTGCAAATACATCGTCATCATCTCCCGTACTACACGACACACATAACGAGAGTAAAAACATAGCATATAATAAATTTTTCAACATATTCTTTTTATTTAAAGTTCTACAGGTCATCACTCACGCTCTATTCTTTCTGGATTATCCACCATCACACCATTATTAAATACCAATTCTTCCTCTGGAATCGGTAACACCCAAGCGTTATCTTCACCATAAGGTTGCAGAACATAAGATCTATCATAAGGAGCTTTATCCATTAGTGAAGTCCCCGGCTTAAATATCACATGTGTTATCGCTTTCGTTTCCGGATATTTCGGAGACACGGCGTAACGACGTAAATCAAACCAACGATGTCCCTCAAAACATAACTCCTTCCGCCGCTCTTCCCGAATAAATTGTATTAATTCTTTACCACTTAAACCATCAATTACCGGTAATTTATGATCTGCATAACGCTTATTCATCAATTCTTTCATTGTATTTATGGCATCAGCTTGATCCAACATTGCCTGCGCTTCCGCCTTGTTTAAATATATTTCCCCGGAACGAAGTAAAAAAGAATCAAATACGGTTGCATCAAACATCGGATTCTTTCTTACAAAAAAATATCCATTATCACGCTTAGACATTTCGAAGAAACAATTTTTACGAAGATCCAAGATACCATCTTTCTCATATTTACTATATATTCCATACAATTCATCCGAGGCCCGATAACGAGTTTGGGAAGTTATATTTTGATTATCCATCAATAATCCCACAACCCCAGCTCCTTGTGTAAAAAAGATTTCGGGAGACTCCTTGGCTAAAAAATAATCCCGTTTACAACCAAAAGTAGCTGTTCCCGGATCAAAATTATTCAAATCCCACAACGAACATCCCATTTTTATAATTTCATCACATTCATCTATCACCAATTGCCATTCTCCCATGTACAAATACACCCGACTTAACAAAGCTCGTGCGGCCTTCTCGTTCACCCGATAAATAGTTGGTTGTTTTATTCCAGACAAATTCACTATTGCATTCTCCAAATCAGTCACGATCTGTCGATATACTGCTGCCACAGGATCCCGGCTAAAATATCCCTCTTCAATATACTCCGTTAAATTCAGAGGAACTCCCATAGTTGCATCTGCAGTCTCTTTTGAATAAGGATTAGCATATAAATTCACCAACATGAAATAATAACCGGCACGCAGGAACTGAGCTTCACCTAATATCCGATGACGCATCTCTTCGGAATCCTCATGAAATTCCTTTACATAAGAAATAATCACATTCAAATACCCGATATGTTCATACATTCGTTTCCAATCATAATCTCTAAAAGTAAGCCCACTTATCCGCATAAACGGTTCTTTAGCCCAAATATAGAAATTACGCAACGTGGTCACCGGATTTATACTAGAAGAAATATTAGCATTACCTGTCAAATACTCCTCAATATCATCATCCATCACGTGTAAATAAGGATAATAGAAAGCTTTATCGCCATAACTAAAATAAGATGGAGTTGTTGGTTGTGCCATATAGCCATTACCAATTAAAATCTCATCAAGATCCTCGCAAGATTGAGCATAAACCAAATCTTGAGAGTACTCCTCCAAAAAATTTCCGCAAGAGGTACAAAATATTACCCAAAAAACAAAATATAATATTCTTTTCATCATATCCCACCTTTATTAAAATGTCACATTCAATTGTAAAGAATAAGTCGGACGTACCGAAATATTAATTAAATTTGTCGTACCGGATTGTGACGGGTCTTGTCCTTTCAACTTTCGACTACAAACTGTAAACAAATTAGTTCCACTTATGCTCACGTAAGCTGATTTCAAATACAATTTTTTACAAAACTCATCCGGAATCACATACCTGAAAGAAGCACTTGATAACTTCAAATAATTTCCCGAAACAACTCTCAAATCCGAATTATCATACATTTCCCATATATTCTCTGAAAATTTAAAAGGCCGATCTTTCCACCAGGGAGTATTCGCATCTTCCCACGCTGCTCCTGTTAATATACCGGGAACGTTCGTGTAAACCTCATCCCCCGGTCGTTGCCATCTTTTAGTAAATTCTCGTCGAAGATTCTTTTCCGGACCGGCAATATTACCCGGGGTCGGGTACATCTTAAACATACGAATCTTAGCTCCGATACTATAAGCCAAATTAATAGAAAGCCCTAAATTTCTCCAACCGAAATAATTCGAAATTCCCCCTTGTAAAAAAGGTTCACGACACCCCGATCGAGTCATGACTGTTCTAAAAACTTCCTCCTTATCCATATTATTATACACCTCTCCCATATCAACTTCCTGATCCCCTTCCATCACATATCGATCCGTATTATAAAACATAGGAGAACCGTTTTCCGGATTCAACCCTTTAAATTTATAGGAATAAAACGTGTTCACCGGTCGACCGGCCAAATACACTTTACCTGTCAAATAATCTGTATATTTGATTTCATCTTGTAAGGGTTTATTTCTCGGTTTCACTTTATCAATCAGTTGATTGAATACAGATCCGAAATTCGGGTCCAAACGCCACACAAACCCTCGCTTACGGCCACTTACTGCCGCTTGATTCAACATGGTATTAATCGGGGTAAAATTAAACGTAAATTCAAATCCTTGATTTCGTATATTCCCGGCATTCACTGTATAATTCTCCACCCCATTTACCATAGAAACTTTTTTCTCGAGGAAAGCATCTTTCGTGTAACGATAATAATATCCGAAAGAACCCCGTAACTTGTTACGAAACATAGCGAACTCCAAATCAACATTATACGTTGAAGTCTTCTCCCACCTTAAATTAGGATTAGGATACTTATCGATCAACGAATAATACTCGTTAAAAAAAGTATTCGTACCTTTTTTCTGTATCACCAGACGGGGAGAATCCTGTGCAGACATATTCCCTTGGTAACCAAATGACATTTTCAAGGCAAGCAAATTAATCCAACCGCAATTTTGTAACACATTCTCATGCAAATTCCAACGACCGGAAATCGACCAAATAGGTAACAACCGTTCATTACTCGCATCTCCAAATTTATTAGAAGCATCGATCCTCATGTTACCATTAACAATATAACTATTTTTGTATGTATAAGTCAAACTACCAATCACCCCGACCAAATTAGTTAAATTATGCGTCATTCTTCCCAAAGCACTCTCCGTCATCATCCACTCTTTATAATCCCTATAATCACTCCCCTTGATATCAACAACATCAAAAATCATCCACGGTCAGGAAGATAACCTCTCTTTGTAATCTTAAAACCCGTGTATTTAGAGGAACTCAACTCTCCAATCACATTAACCGACAACTGATGATTCTGCTCTTGATCCAGCATTTTATTATAAGCCAAAGAAGCCCTCAGACTATAACTCTCGTTCTTCGTTGTATTCATTCGTAATTCCCCACCTCTGGGACACAATGTGTTGGCAATCTTTATCTCCCCGGTCTCTTTATTTGCCCTCTTCAAATTGGAAATATACCAACTATCCTCACCAAAAAATATATCCTCCTCTGTATTCGACATATTATATGCAAAAGTCAATTCCGCTTTCAATGGAGGGAGTATCTTATAGCCTAATGACAAATTCAATCCGGTTTGATTCGTATTAATCTTATCATAGGTATTTTTACGTTCATTGATAATACTAAATGAATGATCCTCATCTGCTGTTGCATTTTTATCCGTTCGTTGATAATACCACAATTCTCCTTCTTTCGTATAAGCCGCTACACTTCGTGCCGTATTGTATGCATAATCAGCTAAACCAACCTCTCCAGGAGTATATTCCTTTTTCTGCATATTAGCATTTAGCCCGAAACGCATCGTGAATTTATTATAATTCAGATTCAAATTAATCATCCCCGAATACCGTTTATTATCCTCTCCTCGAAGATTTCCCCGTTCATCCATAAACCCGACAGAAGCATAATAACGAATATTATCCGTACCCCCGGAAACATTCATGGAATGATTATGAGAATAGGTATCCTGCATTAATATTCCCATCCAATCCGTATTCACAGTCTCCATATAACGAACTTGCTCGATAAACTCATCATGGGTCAGCACGCCATTACAATAATCCACGTATGCGGACTCATATCCGACCCAACTTTGAGGATTGGGAATATCCAATTTCGCTTTAATCAAATCCCGGGAATAATCAATACGTTCCTGAGAATTCATCACGTTAACCGTACGATCCGTATAACGAGGACGACGACGATAAGTACCAGATACAGAGTAAGACACAGCCGGCTTCCCCACTTTCCCTTTTTTCGTGGTGATCACAATAACCCCATTAGAAGCCCGAGGCCCATAAATAGCCGTGGCCGAAGCATCCTTCAAAACATCTATCTGGTCTATATCATCCGGATTTAACCCAGAAATAGCATTACCTAACAAATTTACAAAATCCAAATCGTTAATTGTCGTGGGATCCACGTTCACCGGATCTGTCAAGATAACTCCATCAACAACCCAAAGAGGGGCTTGGTTTCCTAATAAAGTTGTAGTCCCTCGAATCTTCAATTTCGGACTAGCACCCACCTGACCGGAATTCTGCATAAAGATCATTCCCGGTACATGTCCTTCCAGCATCTGATCAATTGTACTCACTCCCGGCATCATAATATCTTCGGCTTTTAAGGAGGTCACAGAACTCGTCATATGACGTTTATCCACATTGTAATATCCATAGGAAACGACCTCTTCCAACGTGGCCACCTCCTCCTCCAATATCACATGAGCAAATACCCCTTTTTTTAATGTTACTTCAGCTTGTTTCATTCCGATAAAAGTAAATATTAAAACAGAACTTGAAGTTTCTTCCGGAACTAGTAATTCAAAATTCCCTTGTACATCCGTGGCCGTCCCCACGGTAGTCCCCTTCATCCGGACTGTTACCCCCGGCAAAGGAACCGAATCCCGATCAGTCACCCGTCCTTTTAACAACACGGACTTTTTCTCTACCTGCTGGAAATGTACAATAATCGTATTGTTCACCAATTCATAATACAATCCCGTGCCTTTCAAACAAGCATTCAGCACTTGAGAGACCTCCACGTCTTTAAAATTTCCCGTAATACGTCCCATTTTACTAATTTGCTCGTGATTATACACGAACACGTAATTCGATTGTTGTTCAATCATCTCAAATACCTGTTCTATCAAGCATTCTTTCACCTGAATCGAAACTTTAGCATTCTGAGAATGCAAGGTTGCAGACACTTGCATAAAACTAACAAGCAACAAAAAGAATGTTAATTTCATAACGTTAATTACTTTTTTAAGAATACGGTTCCTTAAAAACCGTATTTGTCGATTTTTTTGCATAAATTTGTTCGAATAAAAAAATTAAACACTTGGTTGTTTACCAGCTGTTGAAAAGGCCTAATTTTTCAACAGCTTTTTATTTAAATCTATTTAGAGACTACCAATGTCTTTCCATTTATTGTAAAATTCACCATATCTGTCTTTTCCAAAAATTTCACAACCTCTGCGATATCATTATGCCGTTCGATCGTTCCGGTAAAATGCAACTCTTTTAAATCTGCGTTTTGGTAAAAAACAACAATATCATACCAACGGGACAGAATATCCAACACATCCTGCAATTTCTGTTTCTTGAAAACAAACAAACCATCCTTCCAAGCAGTAAATTCATTCGTATTCACTTTATTTAAAACAGCATTGCCATTCTCCACACAAATTTGCATCGAAGGATCAAGTATATAGTTTTCATCCCCAACCCGAACATCAACTTTTCCTGTCACCAACGTCGTGACAAACTTACCGTCATAATCATTCACATTAAAACTCGTACCCAACACCCTAATTTCTTTATTCTCCACCTCTACAATAAAAGGTTTCTCCACATCCTTAGAAACTTCAAAGTAAGCCTCCCCCTTCAACCTTACCCGACGCTCTCCTTTTACAAAATAAGCAGGAAATTCTAAAACCGATTGGGAATTAATCCATACCTGACTTCCATCCGCCAATACGATCTTATACTCTCCTCCCCGGGGAATAACAAGCCGATTATATTCAGATTTTTCCATAACAGAATCCGTCTTTTGTCCATCTATAATCACAGTTCCTGCATTTTCAGTCTTTATCATAGCCCCTTCAACCCTAGCTATTACCTTATTTAGGGTATCCAAAACCAAACGTTCCCCCGTTGTCAACTCCAGATAGGCTTTATATCCCCCTTTTATAGGCATAGGGTATTCTTGAACAAATAGTTTATCATCATCCTCTTTTGGGTAATCCACCACTTGATAAACGGTAACACTAACCAATACAATAGCAACCAACACGGCCGCGTAACGCATAAAACGAACAAAAACATTTGGACGTTTTCGAATTTTTTTCTGAATATTACCCCAACCTTTTCCCTTGTTATTTTTTAAAGAAAAACGAATCTTATTTAACAAAATTCGTTCATCCCGTATTCGATCCAGTAAAACTCGGTTAGCCACGGATGCACTTAACCATCGCCGAAACTCCGCTTCCTCTTCCGGTGTCAACGTTTCATCCAGATAAGCTTTTATCCGGTGAACTTTTTCCTCGATCGATATTCCTAAATCTTTTCCCATCATCCCAATCACGGTTATAGATTATTTACCCAATAACTACTCTTAATACAAAGATGTCGGGCAAGAGGATGACAATGAAGCAAATTATTTTTATTTTTTTTCAAATATTCACAAAACAACAATTAGATAATTTTCATTACCAATCACTTACAAAGAATTCTATCACAAAATTATAACCCTAGAATAAAAATCATCACGAAAAGGTTCTGCAATTTCGCTTTCAACTGCTGACGGGCACGGGCTTTATGTGTTTTTACCGTATTCACGGAAACTTTCATAACCTCCGCTATTTCAATATTATTCTTCCCTTCCAAATGCAAAAGAATTACTCGACGTTGTTCATGCGGCAAACTATCAATTTCTTCCATTACCACTCGATGCACCTCTTCCTCTACAACTGCATCCCCAAATCCCTCTTCAGACTCCAGCAACGCATATTCCATCCGGTAATCCTCCTCCAACTTTTTCACCCGGATATAGTTCAAACAACGATGTCGCATGGATTGGTACAGGTACATTTTCAAATGTAAAGTCGACTCGATCGCTTCTCTTGCCTTCCACAAATTAACAAACACATCTTGAACAATATCTTCCGCCACTTCCTCCTCTTTCAACATCCTCAGACCAAATAAGCATAAAGCATTATAGTACAAATCGTAATAATAACGAAATGCACCCTCATCACCATTTCTAAAACTCACCAGCTTATCACCACTACTGCTTTCCATACACTTGTTGATCACTTACTTCACACTTTGGCAAAGGTATATAAATTAATCTCAATCACAAAAACAAGCTCCATTTTCCCCGTTAAGATTAACTCGAAATGAATTCTTCATTCAAAATTCTCATAATTTTCTCATAATTCCTTTGTTTTTTTCTTTTTTTTTAGTATACTTTTGTTAAGTCATTTCAACAACAAAACATATAAAGAATTAACATTTAAAATTAAAATCATGGAACTAAAACATTTCTACATCATCTCCACATTATTACTAATCATATTATTTGCAACAATTTATTTTTTACACGAACAAATCACGGCAAGCTGGACTGACACCCCCTCCTACACGGTAGAAAAGCAATATGAACCGGTGAAGCTCCCAACAATTCATCATGAAGAAGACTCGGGAACATCTGGCTTCGACTATGAAGATACAGGTGCACATTCTGACACTATCACTCTACGCCAAAACCAAGATGAAGGAATCTTTTGGAGAAGCATAATTCTTTCCGGACAACCGGATAGTGTACTCATTGTATTTGATTCTACATTTTCCAAAAATCCCGCAAGAGTAATACACATAAGTAACACTTTATTTCTAGACTTCAACCGGAAATAGAAGACCACTTGATAATAAATTGTTTAACCACAAAATATAGCTCTATTTCTTAACGCGGGGGCAATCTAAACACCGCCGTCACTTGTGATTCCCAATCCCATTTCAAGGACTCGTATTCCCCAAGATTCCGATGCGTCCGAATAGATTCCTGTATGATGTTCACAAACACCCACCTTTAGGTTACATATATATAAAAACAGTACAAACCAATAAGTCTAGATTAATTTCAACAGAAAAAACATGACCAATCTCCGTACTAATACTCAATCTTCAAAGTCATACCTTCCACAGAAACCCCTTTCGATCGGATAATCGGTAATTTTTGTTCTTTACTGACACCTAATGTTTCTCCTTCATGTAACGTCACGTCCGAACCGATAACATAACAGGCTATCTCAAGCATAAATCCATGCAACTCGGTCAAGCCATGCTTACTCCCCAATATCTCCATCTCTTCTTTCCCGAAAGCTGTCATCCCATACGTGTACACGTTATTCCCCTCTTCGCTCTGGTATAACCCGAAATACACCCAATCCAACACGGGCAAGGCATTCTCGTCACCCTTCATCATATCTGCCACCTCGATGTAAAACTCCGGCTGGAACACGGTACCGGAAACATAAACGCCAATAACATGGGGCTGTTTCAAGCAAGTCGCAATCACTTTCACGTGTAACTTACCGGCCTCTACGGGGGACAATCCACGAGCAAGAACGGCTACCAGCACGTGAGCTTTATGCGTTTTCGTCACTTCAACGGCCTCCGGCCACATATAATTGGTCTCTGCAAAATATTCGGCCTCACCATCCGGCACCCTTGCCGGCATGAGACTGATAGCCACTAAAGTCTCACCGAGATAAAACACCCGGGTCGATTCGTTCGCACTTGTATCGTCACTCGCCATATCTTCCGGCTTATCGGATGGTTCTATCCCCCACTCCGATTTCAAATCCGCCATAACCTTATTTACATCGAAACTCGTAGAGTCCAACAACACGGACCCACAAAATGTACCGGCTTTCTCTTCCCCGTTCTCGATCTTCCCATCGTCTTCCTCCACACCGGTAACTTCAAAAAATGACAACCCGTTGGAAATATCCTCGATCAACGAGGTGAACTCCTCATCCCCAGGCATCAAAGCCAAACCTTTCTTTGCCGCCTCTAACGCCTCTTCTGTCCTTTGACCTCCATATAACAACTTGCTATACACTAACCATCCCCACGGATAATCAGCCTCCACAGTCACCGCACGTTCAGCATACGGCAATGCCTCTTCCAAACGCATTTGATGCATCAACGCCACAGCCAACCGATAATTCCAAACACCACTTTTACATCCTTGGCTTTCTACTTTACGCAACCACTCTTCCGCATCCCGGTAAAACCCCTGATTCAAATAAGCATAAGCAAGGCACAAAACCGCCTCGTAAAATTGCCCGGGAATCTTCAGTTCCGGCAACACCTCGATAATTGCATCATAATCCTCTTCTTCAGACCAATCCCGAATCTGTTCCATTAACGCCTCAATACTCGGATATTCCATATTTCTATTGTTTAAATTATTATTACATCAAAAAAGCCAACAACAGCCCGCAAATAACCATGATTATAGAAAGTAAGATTATCCCTGTACAGAATCCTTTCCACCCCGGAAGAATCTTAACCAATATAAGGAAACCCAAGGGACGAATTCCCTGCATCTGAAACACACAGTTCCATCTTAGAATCGTCCCGACAAATATGACCACACCAAACACCGTGATAAGTCCTGCCACATAACAGCCGGAATGCCCGAAGACACGTCTTCATCCTTCATACAACCTCTTTTTTGCTTGGTGACAAATATAAAAGAATAAATCGAAACACCCACGTAGAAGTCTCTAATTTAAAATTTATTCCAGATTCTTTCCAGAATAAATTGTTATTTTTGTTCTACAAAATTTCAACACCATGAAGATATTAATCATTGAAGACGAAAAAGACTTGCGAGAAGTGATGACCCGATCACTGGAGAAAGAACGTTTTGTCGTGGAAACAGCGGCAGACTATTCTACAGCCCTGCAAAAAATCAATGATTACGACTACGATTGTATCTTACTGGACATCATGCTTCCCGGGGGGAGCGGGCTTTCAATTCTGGAAGAGTTGAAGAAATTAAAAAAACGGGAAAGCGTGATCATCATATCCGCCAAAGATTCCATTGAAGACAAGGTTACAGGACTTGACCTCGGTGCCGATGATTACCTTGCGAAACCATTCCACTTGGCAGAATTGCACGCAAGAGTGAAATCCGTGATCCGACGACACCAAACGGATGGAAACACAGAGATCGAAATTGAAAACCTAACCGTCCGTCCCGACGATCATACCGTGTTTATCAATGGAGAAGAGCTAAAACTCAATCGTAAAGAATTTGATTTGCTCTATTATTTTGTCACGAATCCCAACCGACTGATCAACAAAACAACGTTAGCGGAAGCCGTGTGGGGCGACAATATTGACCAAGCCGACAGTCTTGATTTCATTTATTCCCAAGTTAAAAATTTACGTAAAAAGATGAAAACTGCCGAAGCCATCCCGGAAATAAAAGCCGTGTACGGATTCGGGTACAAACTAATCACAACTCCAGAAGCATGAAACTCATCCACCATACCATAAGCAAACTCTCGATCGTGATGATTATTATCCTCACGTTCTGGGCAGGCTTTTTCTTTTATAGCATACTGGATGAAATTCTGGACGAGACGGATGATAGTCTCGAAAACTACAAACATCTCATCATTCAACAAGTCCAAAGAGACACGGCAGCAATCAACAATAGTAGTGATTTAATGAGTCAATACTTCATCAAGGAAATATCTGAAAACGAAGCTATTCACTACAAAGAACGTTATTTTGATTCAACCCGCTTCTACGAGCTCGAATACGAGTTCGATCCCGTTCGAGTCTTAAAAACGGCTTTTCGAGGACAGAACAAAAAGTTTTACGAGTTGACCATCATGATCTCAACCTTGGAACAAGACGATATGATCGAAGCGATATTATGGTCGATCGTGATCTTGTACGTCACGCTACTTATCTGTATACTGATTGTTTCCGAGGTTGTTTTCAGGAAAAGCTTGACCCATTTCTATAAACTATTGAATTGGCTGAACCAATTTACCCTGGGCGGGAAGAATCTCCCGTTGGATAATCCTACCAAAATAAAAGAATTCCGGCGACTAAACGAAACGATACTTAAAATGACCCGGCGAAACGAAGAGATGTATTCCCAACAGAAACAATTCATTGAAAACGCATCCCATGAACTCCAGACCCCGTTAGCTATCTGCCGGAACAAGCTGGAATTATTGGCAGAACGGCCAGATTGCACGGAAGGACAACTGGAAGAAATCGAGGACATCCACCGGAATCTGGGACGTATCGTGAAACTCAATAAATCCCTGTTACTCCTTTCCCGCATCGAGAACGGCCAATTCCACGAGACGAAGGAAATAGAACTGAACCCGATCATCCAAGAACTCGTGGAAGATTTTCAAGAAATTTACGAGCATAAAAACCTACATGTAGAAGTGGAAGAAAATGCCATTTGTAAAGTTCACATGAATGAATCATTGGCAAATATATTAATCACGAACCTGTTGAAAAACGCCATGATACACACCCCGAACGAGGGAAGTATCACTATTCGCATACAATCAACCGGAATTACCTTCACCAACAGCACGGATGGTTCCTCCTTGGATCAATCCCGCCTTTTCACTCGTTTCTATCAAGCCGACAATAAAAAAAGTGATTCTACCGGACTAGGATTGGCTATCGTTCAGAGCATCGTCCACCTCTACCATTTCCACATTTCCTACTCCTTCGATGGGAAACACCGATTCGATTTACAATTTTAAATCCAAAATCAATAAATTCCCAAATCTTTCCAAAATCACCCCTTTACTTTGTTCTCAGAAATTAGAACAAAGAACACAAACATTAAAATTTATATGCCATGAAAACAAGAATGACTATTTTCGCTTCTTTATTGTTAGCCGGATTTACTTTCACTAGCTGTGATGATAATGATGATAACTACACGCCGGATGAAAAAATCGTGAACGTACTATACGAGAAATATCCAAACGCACAACGTGTCGACTGGGAATTACAACACGACCACTACGTGGCTGACTTCTACGACAACAACATCGAGAAAGAAGCGTGGTTTAACACCAAAGGAGAATGGGTGATGACCGAGAGTGATATTCTGTTTGAGAATCTCCCGAAAGCCATACAAACCGCATTTGGCGAATCGGAATATAAAGACTGGAGAGTTGATGACGTGGACATGCTGGAGAGAGTTGAAATGGAAACCATGTACGTGATCGAAGTTGAAAAAAGCAAACAAGAATTCGATTTATTCTACGCGGAAGACGGAACGTTAATCAAAGCCGTAGAAGACATTGATAACAACGACTATTATCAACCTAACACGGTTCCTGAAGTCTTGAAAAACTTCATCAACAACAATTACCCACAAGCCACGATCGTGGATATTGAAATCGAAAAGGGAATTACCGAAATCGACATCCTACACGATAACAAAGCAAAAGAACTACACTTCAATAACGCTAATGAATGGTTATACACAACTTGGGGTGTTAAAGAAAGAGAGATTCAGGAAATAGCCGACAAAGTAAAAGCCGCAAATCCCGGTTTCCACATTGACGATATTGACTACAAGGAAAGTGCTGACAACAGCAAAGTTTACATATTCGAACTGGAACAAGGTGATAACGAGAGACAGGTAACAGTAGACATGGATGGAAATATTATAGGATAATAAACAGGTAACATTTAAATTGTTGTAACGTAAAACAAGAGGATCTTAAAATAAAAATTATGAAAACAACATTAGTTACCGCATTAATCCTGCTCACAACCACGTTTGCTTTTAGTAGCTGCAAAGACAGCAGCTACACTCCACCCAAAAATGTTGTGAGCGCCTTTAAAGCAAAATACCCCTCAGCCAAACGAGTAGAATGGGAAGTGAAGAACACGTATCAAGTAGCCGAATTCCATATCGACTTCACGGAAGTCGAGGCTTGGTTTGACAACAATGGCCAATGGGTGATGACAGAAAGCGACATCAAGTATAGTTCTCTCCCCGTGGTAATTCGCAACAGCTTTGAATCCGGAGAATACGGAAAATGGGAAGTAGAAGACGTTGACAAGCTGGAACGATCCGGAATGGAGACCATCTACATCATCGAAGCAGAACTCGGAGAACAAGAAGTTGCCCTGCATTATCTCGAAAATGGAACTCTGGTGAAAACCCTTATGGATAACGGCCGGGGCTATCAACCGGAGAGTGCACCACAAGCAGTTTTACAATTTATCCAGCAAAAATACCCACAAGCCAATATCGTAGAAATCGATCAAGATAAAGGGGTATTAAAAATTGATATTATGGATAAACAAATCATGAAAGAGGTAGTATTCAACCACCAGAATCAATGGGTTGTCACCACTTGGGAAATTCCACACAATAATGTACCGGCCAACGTGATGAATGTACTGAAAACTTCTTCCTACGCGAATTACCGGATTGACGACATTGATTATGAAGAAAGAGCAGACGGTTCGCTCATTTACATTTTTGAAGTTGAACAAGGGGATCGGGAATTCGATGTCACGATAGACGCAAATAATCTCAAGATTATATCTGCAATACCCAAGAATTAATAAACAAAAGGGCGGCCTCAAGAACCGCCCCTTATTTTTCTACAAATGTAATTTAACTTCTACCGGTTTTTCTTTCACTTTCACTTCTTCACCAACCCACTGACCGTTTTTATCGAAATAATTCAAAGTATACACTTTATTTTTTTCCACCATAAATTCCAACACGTCATTCATATCCTGTGTCGGTCCTGCAGTGCGTCCACCACCAATTTGATCTTTACCGCAGAAAATATCCACGTTGGCAGCTACCCGATCGTCAGATTTGCGCATATTACGTTTATCTTTAAACATCATAACCTTTAAAGGCACGTAATTTCCCCCGGCCAACTGAGATTGATAAACCTCTTGATAAATATCCAGATAACGTTGAGTTACATTAATAGCAGGCACATCATTATTTTTAAGGTCCCAAACTAACGGGAAACTCTCCCCTGTCGGTTTGAAAGAAGAGGCCCAAATAGCGTGCATACGATCTTTGGGATCAGCTTTCCCGGCATCGGCGAGGAACCACGAACGATCAAGCTCATTCGGGTAATACTCGGTAAAATACCATTTACCGTCCAACCAAACCTCGCACCAGTTATGATTTCCACGGTTATCATGCCAGTTGGCAGTCCCGGCAATGCGGGAAGGAATACCCACTGATCGCAAAGCATCTGTCAATAAAATAGACAGACCGCTACAAGAAGCCATTCCCTGACGAATAGACTCCGAGGGATTCTGGTCCGGTTTCTCGCGAGCCGTATTGTAGTCCACCTTCACCTCATCTCGGATATTCTTGTTCACGGCTTTAATTGCCTCTTCCAATGTTTTACAATTCTCCACGTAAGGAGCGAACCTCTTGTAGAAATCGACACGCCATTGATCTCTTTCCTCGTTTAGTGAAGCGTAAGGCAACACGTCATTCAAGAAAACAGAATCCGGCACGCTCTTCGCCCAGGCAAAACGGTTACGAGCTTCGTATGCCAATTTCACATTCGACAATAAATCATCCCCTTTCATCGTTTTCAAATCCCGCTCCGGCATGTAAGAAATCAAAAAGGCCACGCCCTCCTTCATTTCCGGAGTAGCACTTTCCAACGCCTTTGCCAATTCCGGCTGATTCGTTCCCGACGTTTCTAAAGCTTTGTCCAACAAAGCATGGTATTTTTCCGGCACTCCCGGATACTTCGCACATGCAAAGCACATGCAACACAACAACAAGATAAATGTACTTCTCATAAATTAATATTGTTTATTACTAAAGTATTTCATGAACTGGGCTCTTTCATAAAGATCCGGATTCTCGATAGACGAATAAGAAAGCATTCCCCGATAATCCTCGATCGTCTTGAAAGCCTTCGAGTCCATCCATTTCCCGATAAAATTATTTATATCCTCGATCACGTGAATACCCTTCTCGTAAAGGACAGAACAAACCTGAACTGTCGTAGCCCCTGCCAACAATAATTTCACGGCAGCCTCACCACCATGCACGCCAGTGGAAGCAGAGATCTCCAATCTCTTATCCTTCCCGGCCAAAATACCGGTCCATCTCAGAGTTGTCCTTAATTCAGCAGCCGTGCTAAACACCGAAGCGGCCCCCATTTCTAAAGTATTAATATTAATATCCGGCTCGTAGAATCGATTGAATAACGTGGTTGCATTCGCCCCGTAAGCCTTAATTTTATCCACGAAAGCGGAAAGGTTCGTAAAATAATGACTAATCTTAACGGAAACAGGTATCTTTATCTGGCTCTTGATGGATTTCACTATCTCGAAATACACGTTCTCCACTTCCGCACTCTCCTTAAACTCGTTCACCGGCAAAATAAATACATTCAACTCCAGTGCATCTGCCCCAGCCTCTTCCAACTGGCGGGCAAACGAAACCCATTCACCACCACTAAAGCAGTTCACGCTGGCAATCACGGGTATCGTCAAACGACTCTTGGCATTACGAACCAATTCCACGTACTTCTGTATCGTGTTGGAACGAATGTACGCTTTGATATAATCCTCGGCCTCCGGGTAAGCATCCCCCATCCCGTAACCGGCCTTGAACACACCGGAAGTCTCCTCGTTAATCTGTTCCTCGAAAATTGATTTCAACACCACGGCTCCCACTCCTGCTTTCTCCATCTCGACCATCTTCTCCACGTCGGACGTTAAACCGCAACTTCCCGCGATAATCGGACTCCGTAACTCTAGTCCCATGTATTTCGTCTTCAAATCTGCCATAATGATTTATTTAAATAGTTAATAATGAATCTTTCAAATTATATATTCGCGTAATTTCTCGCCCCGAAGATGGAACTCCCCACACGTACCATCGTACTTCCTTCTTCCACGGCAATCCGGTAATCTCCGGACATTCCCATGGATAATTCCTTAAATTCCGGGTTTCCCGCAAAATAAGTTGCCTTCAACTCGTCAAAAATCTCTTTCAAGTGATGAAATTCCCGTCTGACCTGTCCTTCGTCATCCGTGTTCGTTGCCATTCCCATTACACCCACGATCTTCACGTTCTTCATCTGCCTGTAATCGTCACTCTCCAAGAGAGCTTTCGCCTCTTCCATATCCAACCCGAACTTAGTTTCCTCACTGGCTATATAAAATTGCAGCAGGCAAGGGATCACCCGGTCATGTTTCCTTCCCTCCTTGTCAATTGTCTCCAGCAATTTCAAGCTTTCCACACCGTGAATCAAAGAAACAAAAGCGGCCATATACTTCACTTTATTAGTTTGTAAATGACCGATCATATGCCATTCTATATCTTTGGGAAGTATCTCGTACTTCTCCGCCAATTCCTGTACCCGGTTTTCCCCGAATACTCTCTGCCCTGCCTCGTATGCTTCCTCTATCGCCTCCACGGGCTTTGTTTTCGATACGGCAACTAATTTTACTCCTTCCGGCAAACTACCAGCAATCTCTTTCAAATTTTCTACAATACTGCTCATTCCTTTTCAACATTTAACATACCCTTGAAATACTACGGATTCACAAATATAACGTAAAATCAGCATATAATGTCAGGATACAAGCGTTAAAAATTAACGTTTATAATCTTCCGTTACAGGTTCTCGTGTCACAAGTTGCAAGTTAATTGAATTTTATCCGTGGATGATATTCCCTCGACCCGGAGAATAAGAAAAGTAAAAAACGTTTCATGTTCTTCTACTCTCACGGAATTTTGTTAATTTTGAATCTTGAAAAAGTGGAAACATGCACAGGTATTTTATTGAATTAGCATATAACGGAAGTGAATACAACGGTTGGCAGATACAACCCAATGCTCCCTCTGTCCAGGAAGAAATCAACAAAGCACTTACCCTCCTGCTAAAACAGGAAATCAACGTGACCGGAGCCGGACGAACAGACACGGGAGTACACGCATCGTTTTTCGTGGCCCACTTTGATAGTGATGTTGTCATAGACCACACGCAAGCCCTGACGAACAAGCTCAATCGTTTCTTGGGAAAAAACATCGCAATCAAAGATATTTACGCCGTACAGCCTGACATGCATGCTCGCTTTTCGGCTATCTCGCGTACGTACAAATATTATATCAATAAAAACAAGAATCCGTTTACTTACCCGTTTGCCTACCGGCCGCATCCCTTACCGGACATCCGGTTAATGAACAATGCTTGTGGACTTCTCCTGCGTTACGAGGATTTCACCAGTTTCTCCAAACTGCACACGGATGTAAAAACGAACATCTGCCATTTGATGGAGGCCAACTGGAAAGAAACAGATGAACAACTTATATTTACCATCAAGGCCGACCGTTTTCTGCGCAACATGGTACGTGCCATCGTGGGAACATTGTTGGATGTAGGACAAAAACGTATCACGCTTGAACAATTCCAACAAATTATCGAGAGCAAAGATCGATGCAAAGCAGGGACTTCTGTTCCCGGAAATGCTTTATTTCTTTGCGACATAGAATATCCCCCGTGTAAACTATAATATCAAAACACATGAAAACAAAACTATTCATCATATCCTTGTTCTTGATTTTACTCACGGCGAGTACGTCGGCTTCTATTAAGTTGTCCAAAGACGCCACGATCAGCATCCTGACGTGTTCCCCGGGTAACGAACTCTATTCGCTGTTCGGACACACGGGCATCCGGGTGGTTGACAAGGCAAACGACATGGATATTGTTTTCAATTACGGGACTTTTGATTTTGCAACTCAAGGATTCTATTTCAAATTTGCACGTGGTCTACTCCCCTACCAATTATCGTGTTCCGAATTCCGTCGTTTTTTATCCTCCTACATCTATGATGAACGTAGCGTGTATTCCCAGACCTTAAACCTGGATTCCATTCAAAAACAATATTTAATGGATTTACTTTTCGAAAACTATCAACCAGCAAACCGGGAATACCTTTACAACTTCCTATATGACAACTGTTCAACCCGGGTACGGGACATTATAGAGAAAAGCACGAACAATCAAATCACATGGATAGCTCAACCTTCCACGAAAAGTTTCTGGAATCTTCTGGACGAATATCTAAGTCGTTTCCCGTGGATTCAATGGGGCATTCACACGATCCTCGGGTCTCCCGCAACTTCCACTGCAACCATCCGGGAACAAATGTTTCTTCCCGACTACCTCATGTATCATTTAGATTCCGCAGCATATAATGGAGTTCCACTTGTGCAACCAATAGAAACGGTATACGAAGCCCCGGAACAAGATCTTTCAACTCCTTGGTACTTCTCCCCGTTCTTCGTTTTTGCCATCTGCACGCTTGCACTCATTTTACTTTTACAAAAAGCAAAAAGCCGGCGTTTACTAAAGGCAATCGCCATTCCATTCTTTATAGCGACAGGTGTTGTCGGGTGCCTCATCGTCTTTTTGTGTTTCTTCACGAAACATCCCACAATGTTCCCCAACTTTAATACCTTCTGGGCGAACCCGTTAAATCTCGTCACCGCCTTCTTCCTCGGGAAACGCTCTCTTCCGTGGATTATCAACAAATATCTGTTTATCTACCTCTATCTCTTGATCATTGGCTTTTTACTATGGTTCTTGTTCGTTCCGGCAGTTCCCTATGCATCCATGGTCATCATGGTATGGATGATATACCTCTGCATCCGTCTTCGACAAAGCGGGAAATAATATTTTTCGAGATTCTTTGCCTCAGCTCTTGCAGATTGAAATAAAACCTCTATATTTGCACTCGCAATTCAGCGATGGTACCATAGCTCAGTTGGTAGAGCAAAGGACTGAAAATCCTTGTGTCCCCGGTTCGAT